>Ga0228710_1005527_pt1 | contig 19599 bp, 14 predicted proteins | sample MedpolnodulmetaG_FD_177995 | JGI IMG/M metagenome (GOLD analysis project Ga0228710, IMG submission 177995) | Root nodule microbial communities from Medicago polymorpha collected in Santa Monica, California, United States - pink nodules | ecosystem: Host-associated > Plants > Roots > Nodule... | reverse complement strand
CTTGAAACAAAGCCTCAATCGGATCTCGGAGCATGGATATTCCAAGGCCGATTTTACGTTGTATTTCAAATGAAGTTCCATCTTTCATGTTTTCAACACCATCAGGGAGACCAACTTGAGCTGAAGGGAACTGAATAAGTTGAGTTTTAATAGGGTATCCTGAATTGAAGTCACTGTCTATGGCTTTTTGGAATATTGAGGCATTAGCATGTGTAGCTATGATGGTAACATTAACACCATGCATGGCAAATACTCTTGCAGTGTCAATCATAGGATGCATATGGCCAGGACTTGGATGTGGAACAAAAACAACATGAAGTTGGTTATGGGATTGTTGAGATTCCATTGTTGCTTGATTCTATTACTAGGAGAATTGATAGTTAAGGGTTGGTTCCAATAAATGAACATCAGTTTCAGGTGCTTATATATAATAAGCATTGGTCATCCACATGAAATATCAGATCCACATTTAAGGGTAGCTTCCAAAAGGAATTTTTCCTTCGTACGCTTTCAACATGAATGAAGACTCTACGCTTTAATTTACAACCACTCGACATCCATCCACCAATTTATCTCGTGAGAGGCGAGACTCACGAGTATGATGAAGTGTTTCGTACCAAAATGTGCATATTATTTTCTTTTTCACAATCTCTCTCTCTCTGTTTTTTTTAAAAAAAAATTGTAAAAGATAAATCTGCAAATAAATTCACAACATACAAGTTAACAACGTATAACGACATAATTCATACAAAAATATATGATAAAATTAAAGTGACCACAACTCTGAATCTGCAATGTTGACGCCCAAATCATTGATTGAATAATTGATATTTCAATATGAATCAAATGAACACCACAACAAAACGGGAAATCAAACAACGCCGCACAAAACGACAAACAACACACCATCACACTCACATGATGAAAAAACCAAGATCGATGTCAAAATCACTTATTTAGATTGAAATTAGACAGAAAAAAATATGAAAAGGGGTGATTTCAGGTCAAAAATTGACGCAAAATCGCCCTCATTGAAGAAACTAAAGAGAAAAACTAGAGAGAAAAAACTATGGCCGGCTTATTGGAGAGGGAGAGCGCCGTCTAATTTTTTTTATGTCGAGTTCTACAAACTCTATTTTTTTTTTAACAAGCCAAAATAAAATATCTATTACCAACTAAAAAGCATTCTACCTAAAACAAGATGCGCCAAAATAGAACACCAATTATGATAACCCAAAGCATGATTTACATGTTTTGTCTTAGCCACCAAAATAGGGTCAAAATTCTCTCAATTTACTAGTCACTCCATTTCTTCCATCTGGAGAGATAAAGACACAAATTTAAAATTAAATAATAATAGTGGAACCCAGTTAGTTTCTTCCTTATAGTTGCAGGGGCGGACCTATCGTATGGCTAAGTGTGGCTATAGCCACACCATATTATTACCCCATTTTTTTTCTTCATCATTATTGCGTTAACGTATGAAAATTATGAACGGTGTTTTTTAATATAAAATTTTGATTTTGATTAAAACTAAAAATATAAATATTTGTTGCTTTCAAGTTATAACAAACCAAACTAACCATTTTATATATTTCAATGACACCAACAATATAACAAAAAAAAATTAATTTAAATATTTTTATTTTAATGACACCAACAACAATCTTTATTATAGAAAAAGTTGTTTTAGGGTATAATTAGGATAATAAAAAAGTAAGTATAAATATATTAATCTAGTTTGTTACATTTTTTAAATGATAAAGGAAAAAAATTCGACATATATATATATATATATATATATATATTTATATCGTGTTTGTTACATTTTTATTTTAATATTTATATTTACTTTTATCTGTTTGATACATGTGTTATTTGTGTTGAAAATTGAGGGCATTTTTGGAAAGAGAAAAAGTCTGCCCAAAGGAGATGAAAGGGGTAGTTTTCTTTATATATAGTATAGATATATGTTGTTAGTATATCATGGTTGTTCACACAGCCTAGCGATAGATTCTCACTTAATATGAACTAGTAAAATATCCGTGCTTTCGTTCGGATCACGTAACATTACGATAATTATATAAAAAATAATTGGATTGTTAATAGTATAGAACATTTATAGATATAAAATGAAAATTATGAGTATTAATGTAATTTTTCTATTAAATATTTTTCTCTTATACATACAAAAAAATTGTTAAATAGTTGAATCACATTAGTAATGGATTACAATTCGTTATATATGCGAAAACAAATTTTAATGTAGATATATGAGAAAGTTGATATGATACAAATTTGAAAATTCATGACTATTTTCAAAATCAAAATTAATGTAGTGCTTCTATTAAATAAATTTTTATTTTGTATGCAAAAGATTGTTCAATGTTTACGCTGCACCCATTGTAGATTTTATGTACTTATATCTACATAAACAATTTTTTTATGTACATACATGAGAAAGTCAATATGATAAATTTTTTAATACTCATGACTATTTTCAAAATCAAAATTAATGTAGTTTTTTCTATTAAATAACTTTTTATTTTATATGCAAAAGATGGTTCAATGTTTACACCGCACCCGTTGTAGATTTTATGTATTTATATCTGCATTAACAAGTCGATATAATCAAATTTTGGAAACTCGTGACTATTTTAAAATATTGTATTTTATATTTAAAACACTGTTAAATATTTAAACCGCACTTGTTGAGGATTTTATATGATTGTAGAGGAAAATATGTACTGATATGTGATAATAGATATGATAAAAATTTTAAAACTCGTATTTATATTCAAAATATTAACATTAATGCAGTATTTGTATCACTTAAATTTTTATTTTATATTAAAAACACCGTCCCCAACGACTTCGGGTATCCCCGGCCCCGAGCACAATATGCATTATCCAGCAAAGAGATGACGACGATCGAAGACTATGGTGATTGAGAATAGAGAAGCCGAGAGTGTGAGATATGGAAGGAGAAAAGAGAGAACTACGATAACTCAGTGTCATATGAAAACAGAAACTCCTACTGTGTGAGTGAAATGATTTATAGTTTGAGTTTCTACTTATATAAAGGAGTAGTAAATTGATTTTCTGCAGTCGGGACGAATTTGGATATGGGTTCGGGGTGGGTACCTATATCCCTATTATCCGTCCCGTACTCGTGTTTTGAAATCGGGGAAAACCCAAACCCAGTCAAAGCGGGGAAACTCAGTCAAATTGAATTTGGTTCGGCTGGGTACTCGCGGGTATGAGTTTTTTTGTCATGCCTAAGTGTTTCTATTAAATAAATCTTTATTTTATATGAAAAACATCATTCAAAGTTTGTTGGACGATTATGAAATTAAGGAGATCATGAGTTTTGACAAGGACGATTGTGAAATTTTGTTGGATTTCGATTTTTATATATTGCTACTAGATATGACCATTATCTGCAATAAATTTTTTTAAAAAATAAATAAATTAGTTTCATGGTTAACCGTGGAATGAAATTGGTTACACTTTCTATGATCATTATCATATTTAACTTTTTAAAAAACAAATAAATTAAATTATGCAAAATAACAATTATGCACATAAGTTTATGAGTTTTCATTCGAATGATTATAAAATTTTGCAGTTTTAATAAGGAAGATTATGAAATTTTGCTGGATTTTGATTTTTATATTTTGTTAGTTGATATGATAATTATCCGTAATTATTTAAAAAAACAAATAAATTAGTTCCATAATTATTCGTGGAAATTGGTTACAATTGTGATGAATATTATCCATAATCACTTCTTTAAAAAACAAACTATTAAAAGATCCGTGCTTTCGCACGGGTCATATAACATTGCGATAATTATATAAGAAATAATTAGATTATTAATATTGTAGAATGTTTATAGTTGAGTCACATTAGTTATGGATTTTTGAAAACTCATGAGAATTTTTTTTGAAAACTCATGAAAAAAGTCTTGACTATTTTCAAAATCAAAATTAATGTAGTGTTTATATTAAATAACTTTTTATTTATATGCAAAAGACTGTTCAATGTTTGCACTGCATCCGTTGCAGTTTTATATACTTAAATCTGCATAAACAAATTTTTATATACATGTATGAGTAAGTCAATATGATAAATTTTTGGAAACATATGACTATTTTCAAAATATCAACGTCAAGGTAGTGTGTATATTAAATAAATTTTTATTTAAAAAATGATTAAATATTTAAACCGCACTCGTTGAAGATTTTATAAGCTTACATACGCAAAAGAAATTTTGTATGTATCGATATTTGATAGTCGATATGATAAAATTTTGAAAACTCATGACTATTTTAATAAGGACGATTATGAAATTTTGTTCGACTTCGCTTTTTATATATTATTATTAGTAGAAGTAGATTTTAAAAAAAAAAAAAATAGTTTCATAGTTATCTTTGGATATTGGTTACACTTGTGATGACCATTGTCCATAATTAATTCTTTAAGAAACAAATAAATTAAATTTTGCAAAACGACCATTATGCAAATAAATTTAAGGAGATCACGAGTTTTAATAAGGACAATTATGAAATTTTGTTGGACTTCAATTTTTATATATTGTTAGTAGAGCTTTAAAAAACAAATAAATCAAATTTTGCAAAATGACTATTATGCACATAAATTTAAGCAGATCATGAGTTTTAATAAGGACGATTTAGAAATTTTGTTGAACTTCAATTTTTATATATTGTTAGTAGATAGTGTGTTCGCAGCTCAACTCTCTGGCCACCCCTTGTAACATCCCATTTTTCGTTAGAATTATTTTAATTATTAATTATATGTGTTTGTACATGTTTATGCGTGATTATTTATCTCTATATGCATTTAATTTGGGATTAGTGGATTTTTGGCCTAGAAGGGTATTTTTGTCATTTTTAGACTAAAGGGTATTTTGGTCATTTGGCGAGTAAGGGTAAATTAGTCATTTTTATTAAGAATGTTATTTTTTATTTTTTAGTGAGAATGATTATTTTTACTAAGTTACTAGTGAATTGGGGTAATTATTTAGAGATGGTAATAATTCGGTGTGTTTAACGGTTTAAGTGAGTAGTAACCTTTGGGAATTAGTCAGTAAGGATGTTGAGCCCATTATGACAATTAGAAACCTAGCCCAATTATGAGGTGACTATATAAGCATAACTCTTATGAGAGATTCGGTTAAGCCACTCATTACTTCATTTCACAAAAACATAAGAGGTGGTGAGAGAAAGTAGATAACAAGAGGAAAGAAGAGGAGGCTAGAGGGACAACTTGGGGTTTGAAGACCTAGGAGCTAAATTGAAGCCATAGCTAGGATCTTTGAAGCTAGAGGTAAGGGGGATAGATTCATTTTCATAATTAAGCTATAATCTCTTATTTTCAATTATGGGCTTAAGTGCTTTTGTGTTAATTGTGACTTTTGTGATTATTGGTATGTTAAACTTCATGAATTTGTTATGTTATGTGCTAAAATTCATAGTAGTTGTTGGTGATAAGCTGTTTTGATGATTTTTGCTTATTTGTCAATATCATTTTAAATCTCAATAAAGCATTAAACACAGGAATAACAACAATATTGAATAAATAAGCTAGAACCATATATTAAAAGATCAAGAGTTTACATAATAGCTTGTTTGAATACCTCAAAACCCACAAAGGTAGATGTAGCTACATATGTCTATGATAGCTTTGCAAAGGATGAAGAAAAGATGAAGATTCCATGCCTAGATTTATGATGTCTCAATAAATCTTGCGTTGAATCTACTCCTAACTACCTTGCTTTGTGTTTCTCTCTCTAAAAAAGCCCTAGTCTCTCTCTAAAAACCAGAAAAATGTAATACAAATGTAATGGAATGGCTGGAAAGAGAGAAGAAAACTATTTATATGGGCTGAAATCGTGAATCTCGCTCAAGCGAACTGCCTGAAAATCCTGATCTAACCAATGAAGTCATGCCACGTGGACCTTATCCCCTGAAGTTGTTGAATCTCGCGTAAGCGAGTTGAGAGCGAATCCTAAAGTTGCTCTTGACATTAAACTCGCGTAAGCGAAATGAACTCGCTTAAGCAAGTTGGCTTTAGTCTTTGAACCTTTGCTTGCGCGAACTGGAAGCGAGATGGAAAGCGAAATTCCATTTGCTCTCGACATTAATCGCGTAAGCGAATTTCCAATTTTCAAAAGCAAGCTGAAAGCGAACTGGCTGCGAGATGCTGTGTTGCTCCCTGGAACTTTCTCGCTTAAGCGAATTGATCTCGCTTAAGCGAGTTCTGCTTGGCCTGAAACATGGTTTCTTGGTCCTTGCTTGCCATTCCTGCACAAGTTGAGTAGAGTAAGGCATCAAAAGCATAAATGGTCAAATTACAACAAATGATTGCTTTTTCTTAGATAACTTGCAAAACAAATCACTAAAATGCCTATTTTAACACATAAAAGATATTACTTTTGAGCACTTATCAGAAGACAGTGACAATACCATTTTGTTTTGCATATGTTTTGGTCATTGGATCTCGTTCAAAATTCTTTTCAACTAGGTTCATTTTGAACATGTTATACCTGTACCTTTGTAAAACACATGACCATTGGCTTCTACAAACTCTTTTACCTCTTCATGTGCACTACATTTGTTATTACAAATTTTGTGATTTAAGGTACGAAAAAACATTCTAATTTTAGCATCAAATTATTGTAATTAAACATAGGTTCATGCTAAAAAGTCTCATAAGGACATTGCTTAAAGATTCCTTAATAAAGTTGTCTTAGAAAAACAAGTCAAACACTTAAAAAAAGAGATACATCATTTTCTATGCAAAAATCACCTCTTTTTTCTTAAGTGCCCTTGTTACCATTTTCATTACATGTATGTTGATAACAAAACTAATTTTCATTGTAGGAACTTATGTCAGATATATCTTAGTTGGGGTTAAGCTAGAAATCTCAACCTTTATAGCAATGTAACACACTTCATTCTCTCCATAAATGTTTCATACATTTTCTCTGATTTTCTGTTATAGGTTCAATTCATTGTTATGGTATCAGAGCTCACATGTTGAGCATTGAGGCACCAATTATGCTAAGGATGGAAATCGCAAGATATATGCGAGGTATTCCTGCTCTCACGGATCTTTCTCAAAATCCGTACAACATTCAGCAGAATGAAACTCAAACCACCACGCTGATTAATCCCCTCCTCCAGGGCAAGAATTACCACTTGGTTGCGATCTCTTGATGGAAGCCGTAACTTAATTGTATATACACATATCACAAATAAAGAGAATTATCAAAGTTGAAACTTCTAAAACATGAAAAAAAATCAGCATTTTAAGTTAAATATAGGCTAGCAAACATTTGCGTAAAAAGAGGTATAAGTCGATCGGTATATCATGTGAATAAAAAAAATCGATATATAATATATGAGCATCAATGTAATTCAAATCCAAGTCATCAGAAAACAAAATGACAAAAATAGAGGTTTGCTGCACAAAAAATAATCACAAAATAACATTTGAGAAAATAGCATAATAGAAATAAATATTTTGGATCCCCAACACAATGTCGCATAGTTTATCCAAATGCTTCTCATCAAATGCTTCCTTTTTTTTTTTTTGAGGGATCATCAAATGCTTCCTATCTCTCCATTTCCAAATCCACTTTGATCTAATATTCAAAAAATACCCATTAGACTAGAAGTGAAAACCAGAACACAATATAAAATAAAATGTAAACACAAAATAAACTATGACGAGTAACACTTATATGTAGTCACTATCCTAAATATAAATCATTCGATACATTGAAACATAACTTGTAAAAGGTGAAATAGACAACAATTTAATAATGTAGTTGTAATACCCCGCATGTAAAAATTCAGTATCATATATTTTATCTTTGGAAATTTTAAAAAAGAAGGGTAAAAAGGTAATTGCGCATGAGAATTTTCCGGACCACGTCATATTATTTTTTCAATGAGTTACAGGGGATGGAGTATACCGCTTAAATCCTAATGACATTTTATAGCTTAATTAAGCTTTAGAAGGATGCACAGAGGGTAAAATGGTCTTTTCCCACAAAGGGTGTATATAAGACAAATTATATAAATTTTCTACAAGTTTCTACACTATTCTCTCATTGGAAAAAATCTGGATTTTTCCTTCCTCCCCCTCTCTAGCACACGTCCTCCCTCTCTACTTCACCCCAATTCATCAAAATTGATCAAATTTTTCCATGGAATCATCAAATCATGCTACAAAGGAGTTCCATGTAGAGTTTTAAGCAAGAGCCAAGCTTCAAAACCACTTTTCCTTCCATTCTTGGTGATCCGCCCCTCTCCCTTCATTTTTCAAAACTTCCATTTTCACTCCAATTCATGGGAATGCAATTATGTTGTGGATAATGATGTTAGTGACTTGTTTTTGAATGCATAAGGAGCTATGGAATCACATTCAAGGTGAGTTTACTATTAAGTTTGAATTTTTGTTTGCTACAACGAAGAGATAATGTAGCCTATGAGGTACGGCTCATAGTAACAAATGCGAAAAACTCTGTTTGCTGCAACAAAGAGATAATGTAGCCTATGCTAAAACTCTGTTTGCTACAACGAAGAGATAATGTAGCCTATGAGGTACGGCTCATAGTAACAAAAATGAAATAGTTATCGTTCACCACAACGAAGAGATAAATATGCACACAGTGAAATGTATAATTAATGACATGAACTTTAAGTCAAGAATCATGAATTATGAGTATTTGTATGAATAAGAATATGACATCATGATAGAATTATGATAGTATTCTAGGTAGCGATCCTAATTATTCTCGATCGCTCAGTTATGTAATATAAAGACTGTGTAAACCCGAAATGGGTTGAGTTTAGAACGGATGGCGATCTTAGGTTCCCTGAGATTGCCTACAACCTAGGATAGGTGGAACTCACTGAGACATCTTGTCTCACCCAATCCCTTTTATTTATTTCAGATATTCAGGTTACTAGACGACATAATGGTTCGTGATGAAGAAGCAGAAGTCGTTGGATACAAAATTCACGTCAGTGGTGTTATTGCAGAGGTATATGAGGAGAATTTTCTATATCTTATTCAGAGGGTTTTTTTTATGATTGTAATTTTAATGTATCCATGCCAAGTTTAACACACATGCTAGATATCTTAGGAAATTTCTAGTAGGGGTGTTTCAGTAGTATTATTATGTGTGTGTTTCTAAATGATTTTTATTTAGGCTTGTGACCATAGAAACATTTCTCAGGTATGAAAAAACAGTTGCAATAAGCAGCAACATTGTTGTCATCTTTAGAACAAGAAAGGAACTTAATGCTTCTTTGATTCGGTCAATGCTTAAAAGTAACAACATTCAAGGCATATATATTCTTTTCAGCATATATTAATAATGCATGTGAAATTTATGCAACTATTTTAATAATGCATATTTTCTGCCTTTCACTATGTTAATTTTTATGTTCTTCCAAATAAAGTACTATTTCATTTGTCCTTCAACTTTTCTATGAGAGTAGTTCTCAGAATAAATTCCATTTCAAGAGAATCAAGTTCTAGCTAGTAAACTTTAAAAAATTCATCATAATAAATATAAAATTACCGCGCGCCTGGTATACATAATCAATTAACGATACAATAAACCGAAGCCACCTTTAAGAAATTTCACACAATATATAAGTACAAAATGATAAGGATCTTAACACAAGGAATTAACAAAAGTTCAATTAAGTTAATTGTCATTGGGAAACATACTTTCAACGAAATCCAACCAAGCTTTCGACATAAACATTTGCATGAAAGGACCAGTGAATGCAGTCTTCAACGCTAATTCCCACCACTTTTTTATTTCTCAAATTATAGATCATTGCAAGGTGGCCGGAGCTATTTGGTTTTGCTAATATCACAATATCACCATTTTTATAAAGGCACACCATTTGAAAATAATCCTTAAAGCAACAATCTTGAAGATTATGGTAACTAATCTTAAATATTGAGACCAAGACTCGTGAAGTCCATACTCCTTCATCTGCCATAAAACAAAACCATTGTCTTTTGTATCATAAGAAAAACTAAGACATTCCATCAAAACATTCAGAACTGGCCGAATAGTTGGCACCTCATCAAAACCTTGAGGCAACAACAACTGCTTGTATGTCAAGCGAAAGAATCACAAATTGCTCAACATGAGTAATATTTTGGTATTCATAAAAAGAATGGGAATCCTTGCGTACAGCCAACCAATTAATAGTGCCACTCAAATGCATACCATTGTTGTTAAGACAACTATGTCTTAAATCCAACCAATTAAGAGGAATGACCGGAAACAGTATAATATTTTTCCAACAGTTACCACCCAAACTAAAAACTTTGACCTCACTTTTCGCTGAAGCTACATTGTTCTCTTCAACATGAAAGGCAACAACCTTATAAGTTTTCGTTGAATCATCATAACCAAACGCAAACTCAAAAGAATTTAAAAAATGGTTCATAGGATGTAGACGATCTAGAGGAGTGCTATAACCAAACGACCTTAATTTTTCCGATTTCTTTCTAGTGGAAGGGTTCCAGAAATAGTTGGAGTAGTCCTCATGGAAAACATTTTTTGTGATATAGAAGGATATGGAAAACAAGCAGATCAATCCGTTGCAGGAACCAACTATATAGCAACGCTTTTTCAAATAATGGCTATTGTTGTGGTTGTGAATACTGATAGATGGATTTTCAATTAAACCATGCAAGGGGATGGGTGAGGCATTATAACCATCCTTAATATTCCATATTAGTATGAGGTTTTGTTTTTGTGATGACTTCATAAGATGCTTGTCGACAAAAGTTGGATCAGAGATGAGAGTGTTCCAGGATTTATTGACGCATTTGAATCGCACTATAGTTTTCACATCAAGACTTGATAGGATTTCTGGGATGAAATCGTCGGGAATGAATGCCATTGCCAGCGACAACGGTGCGGTGGATTGAGGTTGCTTCGTAATCCAAATATCCATCAGAGTAGTTGAAAACGAAGCACAAACCCTAACACATGTGGCCAAAAAACGCAAATATTTTTCTAGGGTTTAGTTACTGAGACTACGTGGTAAAAGGTAAAATTATCTAAGTATTTTTTAGAGAATATTAAATAAGTATTTGTGGTAGGATATTTTTAGTTAATTAGAATTTATATATTTTAAATATTAAACGTGATTTTACTGACCATATATGTTTAAAATATAAAATGCATATAAATCATATTAGGATTGCTTGAGGATTTGGGTCATGATGGGAACCATGATTTTAAATACGGATCTGTTACCGTGAAAACGGCCACAACATAAAGGTATAGGTGGTGACGGTCACTATTTTACACCAATTTAATACAACGAAAAAACATCACTAGAACGAATGCTACGAAACAAAAAATAGGGATCAAATTTATTGTATCATTTTGTTTTTCTTGGTCATCTCTTTCAAAAACATTAAAAAAATAAAAAAATAAACTTGGTATTTAGCCTAGGGCTGACAGATTAAATGGGTGAAACCCAACCATCCATTTTTGGGGCCCTATATGAACTAATCCACTAAAATTGACACCGGAGTATTAAATTTAAGATTCTCGTGAATTCGAACAAATAATCACACCAATAAAATTTAGATGTGTGGAACAAAAAAGTAGTAATCAATAAACAAAGTAGTCTCAAACAACAACAACTAACATACCTACATCAAAGTGTGAAGCAACACCACAAGCATATTCAAAGCAAGAAAGATAAGAAAGAAGAGAATGAAAATAAAACACCAATATTGTTTACCTAGTTCGGTCCAAAATAACCTAGTTTGTGGAAGAGTGCAGCTATTCGATCTACTACGATAAAAATGATACAAAGAGGTTACAAGAAATTAGCTTAAAAACTCAAAAAACAAACCTTAATTTCTACTCATTTTTCAAGTCACTCACACTAACAAGGAATTCTAAAATAAAACACTAAAGGAAGCTTTTGATCCTTCCTTCAATGAGATCTCATTACCCAATGTCTTCACAAATGTTTTCCAACCAAGAAAATAAACTTCACCAAAGATACTCAACCCTAAATTTCCCTCCTTTGGTTTCTCAAGTTTCTCTCAGCTTTCACAAAACATGATGAATTAATTCTTAAATAATGCACATGTCCCGGGAAAATTTTGTTATGATTTTCACTCATTGTGTCATCGTGCCATGATTTTTGCCGAGAGAAAACCTCCTTAACTTGAACCAAATTGTGCCACGATTTTGGTCGAATCTTCAATCATCAATTTTGAGTTAATTTCAACAAAGACCTTGAGTGGATGACCCTCCAGTGTCACAAATCAACTCGAATGGGCTAAGATGACAAATTCATCGATCAGTAGTTAAATTGGTTTATAGAAGAAACTAATTCATTATAAAATTATGAAAATACTTACATTAACATTCGCTGAAACGGATGGAGAGATGAGTTTTTATTTGAATTTCTCGAAATTAACCTCTTCTACGGTTGGAAATACTTCAATATCATATATGGATCTAAAGTTAAGTTTTCTATAAAGTATAGATCATAACATTGGAGTTGTAATCTTGAGGTAGACATTAAAAACTAGGGTCAATGTTGGACGATAGTGAGGCGAGAAGCCAAGTAAATAACACCATTAACGAGTTAGTGATAACAATGAAATTCACTTTCTTAGCACCTGGTAAGAAATCGGTGCCATCAAAAACACCAGTGAAACTTGACACCGTTTCTTAGACACGCAGAGAAGACGGTGGTGACTGTGAGTCCACCGTGACTGTGAGTCCACCAGGTTCGAAGGAATGAACAAGGTTCTAAGGTATCATATAGAAAACTAATATTGCAGAGAGAATCGGTAAACCTAAATAGTATTCATTGTGAATGTGATTGTGCTAACCATTTACAATATCAGTTTATGTATTTATACATCAGAAGGTTAACAGAAATGTAACAAAGTTTCATAACTGAATTGAACTCTAATTGATAATAGTTAAGCTCTACATCATGAAACACCATTACTGTTCTTCAAGCCTTCTTAATGTTTTCAAAGATTTTAGCTCATCTATTAATTGCATCGTTTTTGTAAGAGGATCCATCCTCCTCTATACTCTTCTTCGCATCATCGCCAAGTTTTTCTACCCTCCTCCTCATTGATGCGCTCACTTCTTCACTTCCCATCAACAATACCACCGCTTCTACAATCTCTTCCCTTCTAATCACTGCATCCTATCCCTCATTTGACCAAAATTTGTTCACTTTTGGTCCAACCGAAACTCCTATCTTTAAAAGAAAAACAAGAAGCTTCTCATTGTAAAATTGCTCAGAAAACATTGGCCATCCAATCATGGGCAAACCAAAACTGAGGCTTTCGAGAATTGAGTTCCAACCACAATGAGTCATTATCCCTCCTGTTGCAGGATGACCTAATATGAGAAGTTGTGGTACCTAATTCCATATGATATATCCCATTTTGTTTTCATCGATCCTTTTCTCAAAATCTTCAAGAAAACCATCTTCGTCTCCTCCTTCTTTCGTAACAACCCAAATGAAATTATGACCAGAATTTGCAAGACCAAAAGCTATTTCTACAATATGATCGTGAGGGAGTCTTGTCAAGCTTCCAAAACTTACATACAACACATAATCATTCGGCTTTGAATTAAGCCAGTTAAGCAATTCCGACTCTACTGCAAGGTCTTCATTCTGCTCCTTTTTAACACATGCTGAAACTGGTCCCACACTTCATGCTTTGATCCCCATTGTGCTCTTGTAAAGATTCTCATAATCACCTTCAAATTCGTGAAAGCTATTGCTTAGAGTTCCATAGCTTCTTCCCTCCAATTCATATACAGCATCAAAGTAATTTGAGAATTCACTCCTTTCCCACACATATTCTTGTAATTGTAGAGAAGTAATCTCAATGTTATGTGGAAGACAAAGAATTAAATTTTTGAGAATCCGAAACTAAATTCTCATGAGGCTTTTGCTTCTTGATAAAGTGAGCTGCACAACTTGAGAAGTAGCTTGATAAGTAGTTTGATTTTCACTTTGCTTTTCTTTCAAACATATTATGAAAAGAGAAAAACTTTATTTATCATCTTAACTTAAAATAATCAACAAAAGAAGAAAGGAAATGTTACTACCATAGAGTTAATGTATTATGTTAGTGGAGGGAATTGAAGAAATAAGCTCCACCTGATCACTACACCCCATGAGATTTAGAGTGTTTGCAGGTCTCAATCCACAAAGCTTCCTTCATTGGATAACCAACTTTGCATGTTCATATATGAACATTTACATTCACATGATTAGATAATATTGTGAATATTTTCCTTCTTGTAGTAAATCCTATTGTTGTGAATTCGTAGTGAAAAACACACCAATAATAAACTTGATGCGTGGAGCAAATTAAAACCAAGCAATCAAATCAAGCGGGTAACAAAATAATTCAAACAAAAATAAACAGAAAGAGAAGAGAGAAAGAGAACACAAGAATCTGCTTACCCAGTTCGGTCTAATGATGACCTACTCTGGGGGAGAGAGCAGCTCTCCATTCCACTATAATGATATGAGTGTCTTTACAAAGAGATATTGAGGGTTACAAGAATCAGTCTTCAAACCTAATTCTACCCAAGTCTTAATCTCTTTCCGTGACCAAAAGACTCAATCCTAACAGTGTTTTGTTCAAGGTGAATCAAAACAATCTCAACCCTAGTGTTTGTTGCCAATAAAAATTCTCTATAAACCCTAGTTTGTATGTTGGCTTCTAAACCCTGTTTTCTACACACTTAATCATCTGATACAAGGTTTATATTTATAATGAAAAGCATCCCTCAAAAATTGGAACAGAACCGGCCCATGAAAAAACTGTCTTTAATTTTCCTACTAAACGATAATTCGGGTGCCGAGCTACCTCCCCCGGGCCCCGAAAATTGTCGTGTCTAATGTCTCCAAAGCCATGCAAAAATCGGGCTCCGATGTGCAATGTTCGGGTGCCGATTTGGCTTTTCCAGGATGCATTAATTTTTTAGTCATTTTCCAACAATTTAATTTGGAGTAATGTTTTTTTTCATCTTACTGGAGAAGGAATGTATCATTCTAACAAAGACTGCAGTGTCTAAGGATGGGAGTGTGATGTAACTGTAATTTTGGTTCCCCCATTTTCTTGAGGAGTTAACTAACTAAAGCTCCACCATGGTTTATTAGAGGAGATCTAGTTAAGAACATGCTAGGTCTTTCAAACTTTAGATTTTGTTAAGTACCTTTTAAGGGTTTGGTTGTGCCCCCTCTTTTCTATATCATTTTATCTTTCCATATATTTTGGATGTTTCCCCTCTGCTAGGCACATCACATCAGTTAAAAAAAAAAATTCACCATGGTTTTATTTTATTTTTTAACAAAAAAAAGCAAAGGGTAGCCATAGAGGCTACACCAATATATTGAAAAGCAAAATGAAGGCTGTCAAATAGTGAAGGGTAGCAAGGAGGCCTAATCTGTTCTGATTATAAAACAAAACATTTATAACAGAATCAGGCAAAATATCATACCAAATGAGATCAAGGGAAGAAAGACCTATATAACATCTAACCTATCAGTTAAGATATTTCATTCCCTGTATATATGAGTAATGATCAAATTCATGTGCCTGAGAAAGAACATACAATTGTTCCATCTATTTCTTAAGTGTAAAGGAACCAAAGAAGAAGACTTGAAGGCCAAGGTAACCAACTTAGAATATGTTGTGAGCAACTTCAATTGCATTTGTTGACTAATTGACCAATAAAACTTTTCTGAATACTTTATTTTTTATGTTACTTTATTGCTTATGTGTGTAATCATTTTAACTTGTTTTGTTGGTAAAACTCTGTTTTACAAAGTAAGGTGTTTTGCAAAAGTTTAGTAGGTTTATGTCATATGACAATCATAGGTTGTGTCATTACTAAGTATTTGGCTATAAGTATGTAAAAAGGATGTATGGATGGTATGCATAAAATTGCAGCATACTAAACATTGTTATTGTCCCTTTCTCTTCCACTTCCTTTCCTCTCTTTTCTGTATTTAGCTTTTTGCTTCTACTACCATTACAAAATCAAACATTAATATCAGTGCAGTGTTCTTAGAGGTTGTGAGAAGAGAAAAAAAAAACACCCAGGAAACTTGTGAGAAGTCAAATGGCTTCTGGTAGTAATGTTGAAATTTTTGTTCCTCAATTTTCTAGGAAAAGTTATCACATATGGGCAGGCATGGATCCACACTAGTGTAAAGGGGGGCAATCGACCCAAGTTAGTTTTTGCTTTTTAAACCAATAATCATATATTTATATTTGTAAACCCCAATAGTATAATAGTATTGACCACATATGGTTTATTAATTCAACTAGAGACAAAGTATAAAACTTGAATGCTAGAATAAATTAATACAAAAGTGACACTGGTTGACATGTTACACTTACAATACAAAGCTAAACCACTATGTAAAGCTAGTATATTTCTACGGTTCATTTCCATTTGCCTCGGTAAGGGAAGAAGTAAATCCTTTTAAGTGGAAAGCTGAAAAGGTATTCTGCGAAGCATGTTTAAGTTGAAGAGATTCAATTTTTTGCATTTGATAAGGAGAAGTTGATTATTTTGGCTCGATTTTACCTCTCTAAATAGTCTTCAATGGAGCTTATGAGACTTGACAATCAACTTGAAAATTATTTTATGTTCGTTTTAGTAAACAATTTTCTAACTTATATGGGATCAGTTATCTTTCAATAATGATGGTGGAAACAAGAAAACATATTGTTTATTCAATGTTTATTTACTTGTAAAATTGTCATTGCATTTGCCAGTGGCTACATCAACTATTGAAAGAAGTCTCTTTATGAATTATGTGACGAATCTACTATGCAACCGTATTGGAGATGAACTTTTGAAGTCTAGTAAAAAATATCGAGAATGATATAATTGATAGTGTTGAGAATAAAAAAAGGGTTCAACACTTTCAAAATATGAAGTGAAGATAAGAGCAACTATAGTTTTAAGATTTTAACATGTCTTTCACTTTTTGATATATACAATGGTAAATTTTTTTGTAATATCTGATATTATCATTTAATCTCTTATGCTTTATATTTTTATTTTTAATAATTGTTGTTTAAAAATTACATTGACTCTCTTATCAAAATTTCTGGATCTGTCCCTGCATATGAGTTTTCAAAATCAAATCATGTTTGAAGTCTTTTGGCTTATGGGACTATGTAGATCAAGACAAGCAGGTTCCACCATTGCAATCTAATCCAACAGTAGCTCAAATGAAACACAATGAGGAGGAGAAATTAAAGAAGGAGAAAGTGGTTTCAGCTCTGCATTCAACCTTGGCAGATGATGTGTTTACGACAATCATGTATCACGAAACAACCAAGCAAATATGGGATAAATTGAACGAAAGGTATGTTGGTGATGAAAGGGTCAGATCCATAAAATTATTGACTCTTAAAAGGGAGTTTGAAATGCTGAAAATGAAGGAACGTGAATCTGTTAAAGAATACACCTCAAAGTTGTCTCACTTGGTGAATCGAATGAGACTTTATGGTGAGGTTGTAGATGACAGCAAAGTAGTGAAAAAGATGTTGATCAACTTCCCCAACAAATTTGAAGCCAAAGTTGCTTCTATTGAATAATCATGTGATCTCAAGAAACCATATGTTTCTGAGATGGTCAGCAAATTGCCAACTCATGAACAAATATTCTATATGAGAATGGAAGATGTTTTTGATGGTGCTTTTCAGGCCAAACACAAGTAGTTTGAACAAAAGAAAAGGAACTACAAAAATGGTGGTGATTAAAAAGGAAAGAACAAAGATGATGGTAGTTCAAGTGAATTTGTAGCAAAGGATAAGTTCCCTCCTTGCCTAACTTGTAAAAGAACAAATTGCTTGACAAAAAATTGCTTTTATAAGGGAAAGCCCCGATTAAATGCAATCGTTGTAATCAATGAGGTCACAGAGAGAAGTTTTGTCGATTAAAACCAAACCAATCTCAACCACAACATGCACATCAAGTTAACTTCATTGATGAACAAGCCCATGAAGATCACTTGTTATTGGCCACTCATCCATGTAGTTCTTCAAAAGATGTATGGTATGTTGATAGTGGGTGCACGATCCACATGGCAAAAGAACCAATTCTCTTCACCTCGTTGTACAAAGACGTACGAACCAAAGTGAAGCTTTGAAATGGAGAAATTGTTCAAGCTAAATGAAAAGGTGTTGTTTCTGTTCACACTAGCAAAGGTCCAAAATATATCCATCATGTTTTTTTGATTCCAAATATGAGTCAAACTTTATCAAGTGTTGCTCAGTTATTGAAGAAAGGATATTAAATTTCCTTTTAAAATAATGGTTGTGTCATAATGAATTCAACTGATTCTGAAGTTGTGAAGGTTGAAATGTGTAGAAATAGTTTTCCATTAAGTTTGAATCAAGTGAATCAAACAACACTTGTTTCAAAACATGATGATTCGGTACTATGGCACAAAAGATATGGTCATTTCAATTTTAATGCATTAAAATTTCTGCAATCTCATGATATGGTAAGAGACATGCAAGAAATTAATTGTATTGATGATTTATGTAATGCATGTCAACTTGGAAAAGTGCATAGAAAATCTTTTCACTCAACAAATGTTACACGAGCAAAGGAAAAATTGGAGCTTGTTCATACTAACTTGTGTGGTCCTAAGAGTATGCCTTAACTTAGCCACAACAAGTACTTTCTATTGTTTATTGATGATCCGACTAGGATGACATGGGTGTATTTTCTGGCAAACAAAGCTCAAACTTTGATTGTCTTCAAAAAGTTTAGAGCTATGGTGGAATCTCAAAGTGGCTGCAAAATTAAAACCTTGAGATCTGACAATGGGAAGGAGTATACTTCCATTGAATTTAATATATTTTGTGAAGATATGGGCATTGTACATCAGCTGATAGTGAGCTACACTCCTCTGCAAAATGGAATTTCTGAGTGAAATAATAGAACAATTATAGACATGGCAAGATGTTTAATTGCTGAAAAATAATTACCAAACAAGGGTTGTTAAAGAGAAAACATCAATTGAGGCATGGATAAGTGTGAGGCCTTAAGCCAAACATTTGAAAATATTTGGATCAATATGTTATGTTCATGTTGTAGCAGCAAAAAGATCCAGATTGGATGACAAAGTTGAAATGGTGATTCTTTTGTGCTATGCAGCAAGCTCCAAGGTTATAGAGTGTACAATTTGAAGATCAAACATATTGTGATTAGGAGAGATATTGATGTTGATGAAAATGCATATTGGGAATGGGAAAATGATGAGGTTCAAAGAAGTACAAAATCTACTGAAATTGCTCCTGACAAACTAGAGCACACAACAAATGAAGATGGAAATCAGATAGCTGAATCTGATTCCGCAATTCTAAAGAGAAAATCTTTGGCTGAAGTTTATGAAAAATTGCAATTTTGTTGTGAATGAGCCTTCTAGTTTGAAGAAGCTTCATTGCTAACAAAATGGAAAGATGGAATGATGGAGGAGTTGTTTT
>Ga0228710_1005526_pt1 | contig 19600 bp, 8 predicted proteins | sample MedpolnodulmetaG_FD_177995 | JGI IMG/M metagenome (GOLD analysis project Ga0228710, IMG submission 177995) | Root nodule microbial communities from Medicago polymorpha collected in Santa Monica, California, United States - pink nodules | ecosystem: Host-associated > Plants > Roots > Nodule... | reverse complement strand
CCCAACATATTTACTTCTCTGTTAACTCTCGTCCCGTTTATAAATTCTTAGCTGATAGTTTATGAAACAAAATACCCGACAACCCTAGCTCAGAACGATATTGATTGTTGAACGGCTTAGAATATCGTACCAATCCCTATGGAGACGATAACATAAATACTTACTTTTGTTGCTACAACACGTACACATGGGTATCTCGTGTTATGATCTAAAATAGCATATGAAGAAATATATTTGACATATCATAATTGGTTGATGCAAAGTGACATGTGGCTAATGATCCTAGAATCAAAGAAATTTGGATTGTGCATAAATAGGGAAAGGATGAACAACAATTGGTATGAAGAAAAATGAAGAAGTCTTCCCTCTCTTCTTTTGGTACTCTCTAGTAGAATAATGACTTAAGTCTTTGTACTTAGGTCCTGTTTGGTTTAAGCTTATTTTGAGCTTATGAAAAATAGCTTATGTAAATAAATAAGCTTTTATTTTAAGTTATAAGCTCTTACTAGCGAAAATCGTATCTTTATAAACTGTTTTTTCATATACAACCTCAAAAACTTATAAATAATACATAAAAACTTATTTATTTGCATAAGCTGTTTTATATAAGCTAATCCAAACAGGGCCCTTGGTCTTCTTATATCTTTTCTTTAATGTTTCTATGTACCAAAAACATCAATTTTAATTCGATTCTCAACTATCGACTTTACTTTGAATTAATAATCCAAATACATTTATCAAATTATCATATTCTCAATTTTTACAACCTTAGTTCTCGTCTCTAAAAAAAGAAGAAAACCTTACATCTCGCTAGTTTATATACGAAAATATCAATTTGTTGGATGGATTTCCTTTTTGGCAGTATTTGATTATCTGAATAAAATATTTAAAAGGTAAAGATATTGCATTTCATATGCCGGGGCCGGGGTTCGAACCATGGACAATCCATTTCTCCACAGTTAAATTGTGTGAGCTCTAGCCACTAGGCTACTTGACAAAAAAAAAGGTAAAGATATCCTTTCTCTATCAATAAAAAAATTGTAATCATCTTTAAAAAGAAAAATAAAATAAAATTGTAATCATCCCTACTCTTTGTCGTGATGTTCTATCGTAATTTTTTTATGATACCACGTGTATCATATCCTATTATAAACAACTTATTTCGAAGCTAATTGATCAATTAGCATACTAATTAAAGACATCTTTAAGAGTTCTGTAAGGAAAAAAACAGAGAGACATCCCCAAAAAGATATTATGATCCTCTCAATGAAAGATTTTGTTCAGACTTTGTGGGAGCATGATCATCACATTAAACTAAAAACAATCATACAAATAAAATAAATTTAATTATATTTTACATTTTCACTCAAAACATAAAAATATTATATTTTTATAAATCAACGTTGTCTTACATATATGTTGTTCAACATCAATTTTTTCAATCAATGTCAGATTTTTAACTCACACTTATACCTAAATATATTTTACATAGAAAGTTAGGTGAATGTTCTCACAATTAAAATTTATTAATCCTCTTTCTCAAAAAAAATTTTTTTTTTATTAATCCTCATAAGTTGATGTAAAATATGTCGGTAAAATTTAGTAATGTAATAATTCATGTAACACCCACATGTAAAAAAATCTCCTCCACATGAGAGAATCAAAATTTGAAGGAGAGATCTCTCCCATCAAAATATTCTCACACATTTTTTTTACAGCTTCCAAATTTAAAGTATTAAAGTATATCACATCAAGATTAATTTCATTGGTGGGATTATACACACGTTTCATTCAGTAAGTTTTTTTTCTTCATATACATCAACAACGAAGAAAACATGGAACTAGTCTAGCTTTTTTTTATAGAAGATGAAACAAGCTAAGTGATGATGTACTCCATTGCATTGAAGTGTACCTTATTAGGACTAAGAGAGAGGTGAATAATCAACACTAATCAAGTCAAAGGATCCATGGCGGTCCATTTTAAATGTGTGAGGTGTTTTTTTTTTTTAGAGGAAATATGTGAGGTGTTGTTATAATAATTTTTTAATGAATTCAAATTAAAAAAACAAGGTTAAATTGTATTTTTTTTTGCCAAGACTTAAATGTGTCTTTAGTTAATTGATTCTCAAATATACTATCAATTTGATCGATAAAAATATTAACAAAAGATATATTAAAAAATGTGTTTGTAGTTTTGCTAAATTCATGTCCAATAGTGACAACACAACACACATCTAATAACCTATATCTTTTTAGAAATCTACATGTGATAACACTTGAAAGAAATATTTGGTGCTTTCACTATAAAAAGATATTGTGTCCATGCATGCTTATAACGATAGATTTAACAAACTTCTAATAAACTATACATGAGTGTTTATATTTAGAAGACGACATAAGGCTATAATCTTCAATAAGTGTGCCAAACTCGGATATGTATTGTTTTGAATGATTAAATCATCCAACTACAAGCTTTAAAATACATTATCAAAAAGTTTCTCCAACATCCACAAAATAGCTTAAAACTTTGCATTTAAATAATCAAAAATAGAGAATGTGTATTTTTTGGAATACGTCACGTTGAAACTAAGCACAATTATTACGGCTATGGCCTTGTTAGAACAATGTTCACCAATTTTTTTTGACAGAACAAAGTTCACCAATTTTGAAACTTAACACATTAAATTAAGTTAAATATATTTGAACAATAGAGACATGTTTATCAGCTTGTGGACTAACTATATTAATATTACTTTTGTTTGAGAGGACCTATATTAATATTACTGACAATTACTGATAATATGTTTGTATCTTCGAGCACGAGCTTATTACTTTTGACCATCTTAATCGGATTTGAATTAATTTTATAGAGAACAAAAATTAATAAAAGATAATCTTGATCATTTTTTACAACAACAATCAAGTCTTAATTTATTTTGTGTGATGTAAAAGTAGTGATCAAGTTGAAGGAAATTTTTTTATCATAATAGTAGAATTGATGATGTTGTATGAGACAGAATGTTGGACGGTAAAACTAACACGAACACAAGTTTAATTGAACAAGTCGTTGTTGAAAGTGATACCAAGAACTAATGGTGCAAACAAAATGTAGCTTAGATTATCAATTTGAAAAATAAGTGTTAGTTTATTTGGAACCAAGTAGTTTGGAGATGGATGCACAACAAACTGATTGATGGACTGTAATTTAAAATCAAGGTTATCATTTTCTTACAAAAGCATTTTACAAAAACAACGATCTCAATCAAATGCCATATTTTATAAATTATTTTTAAGAAATGAGTTTTCAAATCAAATCATACAATTCGTAAAACCTAGTGAAAATGTATAAATATTCATTTCTCATGACAATATCATTTAGAGCGGTACAATTTTAAAAGTAGAGAAAGTAAACACCTAAGAATTTACGACCATCCTTCAAAAAAAAAAGACTTTGCAACAAAACTCTATACTAATTTTAAACCCTAAATTCTAAGCGCAAGTTTCATCGTGTCAAAGTAAAATTATCTAAAAAAAAGATCAAAATAAAAATAAAAAAATCAAATAAAAAACAAGGTCCTTCAAAACATAAGCAAGGTAAAAGTTATTTTGAAAATCAAAAGGCCCTTAATTTTTTATAACAAATTTGATGAAAACCGGAAATATTGTTTTTCAAGGCCGTTCTATAACTAATATTTAATGTAAAAATATTTGTCATTCAAAAAAAGAAAAAGAATTTATGTCAAAATAAAATAAATTTAATTGTAAAGTAATAAATGTTGTAGAATAAAATGTAAAATAAAATAAAATAAAATATATAAATAAGTCAAAATAAGCATAATATTAAAATAAAATAAAAACAAAACAAAATTGACGATGAAGATTTTAGATAAGAGTAAAGTAATAAATACCGGCAAATAGACATCTTAGATTATGAATGTGTGAAAGTGTTATCATTATAGTCCAAAAGACAAATTTAATGTAAAAATATTTGTCATTAAAAAAATGAATTTAAGGCAAAATAAAATAAAATTAAATGTAAACTAATAAATGTTGTAGAATAAAATGTAAAACAAAATAAAATTTAGAAATAAGTCAAAATAAGGATAATATTAAAATAAAATAAAAACAAAATTGATGATGATGATTTAAGATAAGAGTAGAGTAATAAATGCTGGCAAATAGACATCTTGGATTATGAATGTGTGGAAGTGTTATCATTATAGTCCTAAAGATATATCCAAATTACAAACACATCATGTTTTTGTTTTTTTGTTAGTAATTTTGACCCTCAAGTGTGTTTTTATTATTCATTTTAATCTTTAAATATACTTTTGTTAATTAATTTAGTCTGTAGAATTACATATAAAGGACATTTAAAATATACTTAAAATTTTAGGGAAATGTTAATTTGAGGGCACATGTTTAGAATTCCACTAATAGAAATTATGTATCGGAAATTGTGTTAATTTATTGCTCAAAATGTTTAATATAATCTTTTTTCATTAAATTCTTATCATTAATGGAATGACATTAATGCTTAACATGTGCTCTAAGGACACAAGTTAACATGATCCAAAATTTTAATACATTCAGGACTAAAATAAACGCCTCAAGCATTAAATGACCAAAATAATTTTATTTTTTTTCACAAAAAATGACCAAAATGATTGATATAGAAGACATTTATATTCATATAAAATACCTAAGAATTTTTCCCTAAGTATTTGACTTGACCACATCATTCTATGACTTCAAGCATCCACAATATATTACTAGCTTTAGTCTTCACTGCCACTCTGTTCTTTGAAAATCAAAATAGGTGGCTTTTTAAAATTTATTTATGTATACACAGTCAAGGATTTGACTTAATAGTGTCATTACTCCTCTTGATAGTGTCCTTACTCCTTTAGTCGCTTCATTCACATTTATTTATAGCAAAAGATTATATGCAGTAAACTAAGATAGTGTGATCCATTCTCTATCTATTATTGATTCGTTTCCAATTAAAAATATCTGACTTTTTCGTTGCAATTTTGCGTGCTGTTTGACAAATTCTTCCTATTCATTAACAATATACAAGTAGAAGTTACCCTTGTAATTATGTTGGTACCAATCAAAATGTTCGTTTATTTTTCACTATTTATAGTACAAATAATGAAAGACAGATGAATGATTTTGATTAGTGTTAAATCAAATTACTAACCTCTATCTATTTTTTAAAAATAATCTAGTAGTTTGAATTCACATGTGTTTAGAGTTTGAACGTCGACTCATGCATATAACATCGCATCATCTCTACCAACTAAGTTATGCTCACGAGATTTCTATCCACCTTTTTATTGATGGATAATGTATACCAAAATCATTTGTAAATTAAATTCTACTAACTATATATAACAACAAAAAAAATATACTCCCTATAAAAGTACGTTTGTCTTTAAAAAAATTAAAGTCCGTTTGATCATCATGTTGTGAGAAGGAAAAAAAAAACCCTAATCTCAAAAAATAAGACACTTCTAAAAAAAATTGCTTCACAAATATACTTTTGAAAGATCCCTAATTTAACGGAGACAATAATTTTTAGTGAGAGAAAAAATTAATTATTCAATAACTACCAACCCACGAGAGTCTCATATATATTGTATAAGACTTGGCATAAAAAAAATGTTTTCTTTTTTGACACAACATAAGTGGAATGCATCTCCTGTTCTCAATCTTTTAGACTACTCTTTATGACTATCAAGGCACTCGAGTCATACCTCAGACTTCATCTTCTCAGTATAAGATGTGTGTGTTGAGAGTCTCACAATATTGTTCATAAAATACATCCCACAATTTAGAAGATGAATTTATATTATAGGGTTGATTTAGACTGAATCTAATTTTTAAAACACCTACCCTAAATTTATTACGCATAGATCCATCCTTGATTGAAAAGTAATGATATGATAAATACACGGTTGAACAAAAAAAAATTATATTTTGATCGCTATCATATATAATGCTTAAGTTCTGATGAAGACGTTTTCTTTTTTATACTTACCTACCAAATGCTGCGACTAAGTACACTCATTAAGCATTTAATATTTTTTACACAAGCATTTAATTGATTTGATCTGTTCCTATATGCATATTTTAATAATTCAAAGAAAACAAAATTCGTATGTTTCCAAGTACATTATGATGTCAAACATTGTTTTATAGTCCACCAGTTGATGGCCTGCCATATTAAATTTCTTGTTAAGACAATTGAAATTAAGGATCTTTCAAACACAGCATAGTATCAAACAATTAATTCCAACTGATTATGTAAGCTATAGTTATATCAATCAAGAATTGGTCGAGTTAATAAACATCTCAACCGTTAACATGTTCTTGAGTTATTGTTGGTCCTTTATTTTAACCAAATTGAAGTTTTGGTCCCAATTTTAAGAATCAGTTTGAGTTTGTTTTTTTCCTAAAATTTTGATCTCTCATCTTATTGTTTGATTACATTTTTAATATGTCCAATTGACGTATCAGCACTTACTATACATATATTTTCGCTGACAAGAGCCATAAACGAATGAGCCAAATAATAAAAAATGACAAAAATTTAGATAAGGTACCAAAATTTAGAAAACAGTTAAACTGGAGCAAAAAAAAAAACAGTTTTTCAAATGAGAGACCATTTAAAATATTAGCTGGTGAAGGGTTGAATGTGTTGATGCAAGCTGTGGTGGGGGCGCAACTTTTTACTGGTTATGGTGTGTGTAGCGCAAATGATGTCAAGGTAACTCATCTTTAGTTTGCGGACAATACTCTCATAATAGGTGAAAAATCTTGGCGGAATGTCCGTTCTATGTGGGCGGTTTTGCTTTTGTTCGAGGAGGTATCGGGTTTGAAGGTCAATTTTCACAAAAGTATGCTGACTGGTGTAAATGTTTCTGATTTTTGGTTGTCTGAGGCCGCTTTGGTGATGAACTGTCGAAGGGGTGTTATCCCTTTTATTTATTTGGGTCTGCCCATTGGTGGAGACTCGAGGAAGATAATTTTTTGGAAACCTGTTCTTGATCGCATAGTAGCACACTTAACATCTTGGAGTAACAAATTTTTGTCATATGGTGGCCGTTTGGTATTGCTGAAGTATGTCATGTCCTTTCTTCCGGTTTACTTTCTTTCCTTTTTCAGAGCCCCTGCAGGTATAATTTCTTCTATGGAATCTATTTTTAAAAAAAAGATTGGGGGGATTGTGAGGATTCTAGGAAAATCTCTTGGATAAAATGAGATTCAATTTGTTTACCAAAGGAGGAAGGAGGGTTGGGGGTTAGAAAGGTGGGAGCTTTTAACTTATCTTTGTTGGGGAAGTGGTGTTGGAGGTTGGTGAATGAGAGGGAGGGGCTGTGGTATAGTGTGTTGAAAGCCCGTTATGGTGAGTTGGGAGGGCGCATAAAGGATGGGGATAGGCGTGGTTCTCATTAGTCGAGGGTGATTTGTCGAGTCTGCGATGGGGTGGGGGAGGGTGTAGGGAGTTGGTTTGAGGATAATCTTCGTAGGGTAGTTGGTAACGGTCGCAATACGTTATTTTGGTTTGACTGTTGGGTGGGGGAAATGTCTTTGAAATTAAAATATCCTCGCCTTTTTGATCTGGCTGTTAGTAAGGAGTGTTCGGTGGAGGAGATGTGGAGGTTGGGGTGGATGGAAGGAGATAGGGCGTGGGTGTGGAGACGCCGATTGTTAGCTTGGGAGGAGGATAGTGTTAGGGAGTGTATTTCTTTATTACATAACATTGTTTTGAAGGAAAATGTTAATGGCACTTGGAGATGGTTGTTGGACGCTTCTAACGGCTATTCAGTGCGGGAATCTTACAGATGTATTACTCACTCAGGTGAGATTGTTGATAGGTCTCTTGTGGATGATGTCTGGCATAGGCAGATTCCCTCAAAAGTGTCTCTGTTGGTTTGGCGTCTTTTACGTAATAGACTTCCGATGAAATACAATTTGTCTAGAACGGGTATTCTTAATTCCGATGATATTTTGTGTGCGGCAGTTGGGTGTGACAATATAGAAACGACTTTACATTTATTTCTGCAATGTGACACATCTAGAGAGCTTTGGAATAATGTTTTTAATTGGCTAGGTATCTCTTTGGTAATGTCATTACATTTGCGACATCACTTCATGCAATTTACTAAGATGGCGGGATGGTTAAGATCTTCCCATTTATTTTTTATGACAATTTGGTTTGCCACAGTTTGGGTTTTACGGAAAGAAAGGAATTACCGTATATTCCAAAATACGGCCTCTAATTCGGTTGCTCTTATTGAAAAAGTTAAGCTTCATACGTTCTTATGGCTGAAATCTAAGCAAGCTTCCTTTTGTTACAGTTTTACTGATTGGTGGAAACATCCGACTCTATGTATGGGTGTTCAGGTGTAATTTACTGTTTTTTGTGCTTTTGATGCCGCTGTTTCTTTAGTGGCATAATGACTCTGTAAATATTTTCCGATGGTTCTCCTTTTGCATACCTTGTGCAGGATGAATCATTGTGGTTCTATTGATATCTCATTTTAATTTGTTCAAAAAAAAAATCACAAAAAAAAAGATGCATATTTTTTGAAAATTAAAGAGCTCATTTGGTTGAACTCAAAGATTTAAGGAGGTAAGGAGTTAAAATCCTGCTCTTTACCCAACACATTTTGCTCGCGCCCAACTGAAATATCGAAAATACCCATGCGTTAGTTATGTAACGTAAGTGTTAAAATCTGCGCAACTTAAGTCACGCATCATGAGTTAAGTCACGCGTGACTTAACTCACGATCGTTTTTTCACTACCATTTTCCTTCTCTTCTTCTTCCTCTTTCTTTACGATTCGGCTGCAGAGGCAATACGCAATAAAATTCCTCATCACCGAATTACTAATGGGGTATGTTATGTAGTCCCTACAGAAAACTAAATAATTCGAAGGAAAATTTGATTTTGTTTTCATTTCTTTCTAGAAAATTTGACGGTAATGAAACTAAATAATTCATTACATTCCACACCTTCTTTGCTAGTATTGATGAATGATTGGTACTAATTCATTCATGTTCTAATCGTTTTTTATAGCAAGATTTTCATGTTCTTTTTGGTGGTGGTTGAGGTTTGAACATTGCATATTTTATGCATTGTCCATACCAACTAAGCTAAGCTCACGATGACAGATTTTCATGTTCTAATTGTATTCCCTATGCCACCGAATCGTAAAGAAAGAAGAAGAAGAGAAAAAATGGTAGTGAGAAACCAGAGTGAGTGAGTTAAGTCACGCAGAAATATAACGTGCGTGAGTTAACTCACGCATGGGTATTTTCCGTTGGGCGCGGGTAAAATTTGTTGGGTAAAGAGCAGGATTCAAAGAGTTAAGGTTCATGGTTCGAATGCTAACAAGGAAGGAAAATACCAACATAACAATTAACATACTAACATTTGCCATAAAAAAAAAAATTGAACAAAGTATCCTCCGCATCGCAAAATATCAAAGGATACTTTTTTTTTAACAGCAAATTTTATTTAAAAAACAGATCTTTGTTCAAGACGAACAGAGACCAGAGATTCAGAGAATACAAACTAAAGGCGCCATATATAGGCGAAACACCCGAAATAAACACTATAAAAAGACATCCGTACATACAACATCTAGCCAAGTCATACCTTTAACACCCATGAGGGCAACATCCACAAAATAAACATCACCACATAAAACGGACTCCTTCACGAAACGATCGCTGAAAACGATATCCATAACCACCCATCGCCACTACTCACCCCAAAAGAACGCCCCTGTAAATGAAACATTCAGTCCTCATCACCATAGTTGAGCCACATCCGAAAAGGTCTTATTCAAAATATCATTCAACTTTCACCACCTCTAATTTATTTTCAATTTGCTAAGCAAAACAAAAAAAAATTATTATATTAGGTTTTAATCTAGTGTGATGAGACCAACAAGATATGATGCATTAATTTCAGACCTTATCCTATCATATATCTTTAGTTAATATATATATCTTGAATATGGATTGATTTAGAAACATAACAATTTTACTAAATTAATCTTATTTATTATTGGTGTGATGCTTTGGAAGTAGTGTATACTCAATTAATTAGAGGGTACAATTGTAAGTAAAATAATAGTTATGCAATGAAAAGTGCAAGTGACATTCATTTTAAAACTATATTTTTTAGTTAAAACGTCACTCATTTTAATTTAAAACGGATGGAGTATTTATATTTTTTAGAAAAAGACTGCAACAAAAAAAAAGTATACACAAAGAAAATGAAGAAGCTCTTAACTCAATATTTACAATGATTATTGCAATCATTTAATGTTATAAGTTTTATAAATGATGTTATCCAACCCTATATTTAACACTCTTAGACCATTTATAATGAGAGGTTCTTCTCTTATTTAGCTTAAATAAGCACCTCCATTGTGACATCAATTAATTGGGTGTCTATAGAGATGAGTATTTTTATAGGGCTTAATTGCACTTTTCCCCCCATCTTTTACTAATTGTGCGATTTTGCACCCCCTCTTTTTTTTTAGTGATTTTGCACCCCATCTTTTTGCCCCCTTTCTGATTTTGCACCCCATATTTGCATTTAATTGCACTTTTACCCCCTATCTTTTTCCGAATTGTGCGATTTTGCATCCCCTCTTCCTTTTTTGAGCAATTTTGCACCCCCATCTTTTCCCTCTCTTAGTGATGATTTTGAACAAAAAAACAATTGGCAAAAGATGAGGTGCAAAATCGCTCTAAAAAAAAGAGGAGGTGCAAAATCACATTATTAACAAAAGATAGGGGGAAAGTGCAATTAAGTCTTTTTATAGACGCCATCACTCCCATATTGTATGTGGGTTCCACATACACAATTAACTGTAACTTTTTCTCTATTCAATTATGATATTATTTTAGTAATAGTAAAAAGATAAATTGAATATTACAAGTGTTATATTTAATCGATCAACTTTGAATTTTCAATGAAAGACTATTTTTTACTACATCAAATAATTTATTCATCTTAAAGTTAAAAAGAAATCAAGTGTATGTAATTTATTATAATTTAATAATTTTTTCAAGTTTTATTTTTTTGAATTATTAAAAAAATTAAAAAATTGTTCACTTTTTTTATACTCCATCCGTCCCAAATTATAAGCAAAAAAAACTCATATTCTTTGTCCCAAATTATAAGAAAAAAAAACCAACTTTTATCATATTTAATTATGTTATTTCAAAAAATCATCTTTTCCAAAGAAAAATTAAATGCAAACTGTATTCAATTTGCTCTTCCTTTCATTTTCTCTATAATCAACAACCAATGAAAATTGTTTTTACATCTTCCTATAAAACTTATTTCAAGGATATCACAAGAAACTATGTTACAAACTACAATGTTTTAGTTTTCTTAATAAGTGTATTTTTTTTTTGCTTATAATATGGGACGGAGGAAGTAGTTTGTAATGAAATTAATTTAATATTTCAAAGTTTTATAATTATAAATGAATAGATAAATTATTGTTACAATTTAATGATATCTCATTCAATAATTTTTTGGATGCTAGGTTAAAGAGATTAAATGTTTATTATATATTAATTATGAAATGAATGACATGTACAGTTATGACCCATTCAAGCACTCAAACGAGATGCTGCATTATATATGGTCTTATGAACAGTGAGAAACACTTATTGTACGTGATATATTGAATATGAAATATGGATATAAAGGTCAAATAAACATTTAATATATCTTAAAAATATTTAACTTTTTCTTATATTTGGTAAGAAAGAAAGAAAAAAGTTTGAAACATTTTTATTTATACGTAGGCCCCGAGAAAAGAAAGTATAGTCAATCCAAATGTTCGAAACGTGTAAAAATATCAAAAAATGGCACTGAAGAATTAAAAGTCACAAGTACAATGGTTAAAAGAAAATCAAGCCACTCAAAGCCCTGTGTTTTATTCTATGTTAGGATTTCCAGATATTTGTTTGGTTGATAAATATCTTTTTTGGTTGATAGTGAGGATTTCCATGCATATGTTTGAGTTTGAATTTATTGCATTCACACACTTATTATCCAGTTACGCATATACTTGTAGTTTGTTTATGTCATAGAATCGACAGCATATTGATGAATAAATCTGAGTTATGTTAACACGTGTCATAAGAACACATATTAATGATTCAACAAATAACAAGTATTTATTGAAAAGAAATTAGTTTTCAACTTTTGAAAAAATGACAGGATTTGATGGCTTAAATAGACTTCGACGGACAATTTATGCGTGTCTTTCATGATAATATTGGCTACTCAAGTATTTTTCACGCCGGAATCTTGACATTAATGCATGGGATTCAAATTTGTTGGGAGGAAGGTCTAAGAGATATTATTTGTTACACCGATTCCATGCATACTATTCACCTAGTGCAGCATCTTGATGTTTCCACTCACTGCTATGAAAATAAGATAGCTATTATTAGAAAGTACATGACTAAAGATTGAACTTTTCAATTATGTCACACTCAGGGAGGATAATATGTGTTCTGACTTTTTAGCCTAGTTTAAAACAAGGTCTACGAATGATCTATTGATTGTGCTTAATCCTCTAGTTGAGCTTCGTTTATTGTTTACGGCGGACATTATAGGTATTGCTTATCATCGTGGCATGTAATATCTCTTTTTTATTTTTGTTTTTTGCTTTGCATTTTTCTCATATAACCTAAAAAAATACATAGTTTCTAATGTATAATTTCTTTTAGTATACTAAGTTTATATATAGCACATGTTAGCATTTTCCAAGATATTTGATCATGGTATTACGTATTACTAGTATCATGTTTTTTTTGTTTCGACCACGTACCAAACTAGTGGACTACTTTTCTAATTATAATAACTTGCAATGCAATTAATTAACACTTCCTTCCACATGGCAATTCCTTGCAACCTTCCACCTTTTTCATCTATGAACAACCTTCTACCTTTTTCATCTATGAATTTAAAGGAACAAGTTATTGAATCCATGTGCATATAAACTTTGACAAAGAATAGTTTGGTCCCAACAAAGAATAGTTTAATTGAGTAGTATTGAACTCAACTTTCTAAACCTACTTCTTTTCTTGTGTTGTACACACATATTAATGTGAGTGGAACAAGTTTTTCTTTCAGCATAGTACGTGTTATTTGAAAGAAAAAATTAGTTTGACTATATGAATATTCAATTCACCAAATATGATTATGACATATTATTATTGATATTTCCTTCATTAATTTAGCAACTTTAGCTGTAATTTCTTTGCCGTAACAATCTTGACCCGTAATGTACAATAACTGTCCAAAATTAATGTAGGCTTAGACACCAAAAATGAATAGAATAGACAATCAACATTCTCAAACCTCTTTTAGGTTGTAACCAAAAAAAAAAACCTCTTTTAGCTAACCAAGTCCACAATTAGATTCCTTCAACAACAAAAAAAGTCCACAATTAGATAGAAGAAATCCACACGGTATAGCAAAATCAGAGTATATATGTGTAAACAAAAAAATGTGTAAACAAAGCCAACAATTTAGAACTTGACACTGAAAATAACAACTGCACCAATAAGATAAAAAACGTAAATTCACTTTTGCTTCCATGGTTTTGGTGATTCACCATTTTGATTCTCTAATTTTTAAATTAGAAAAATTGCCCCTCAATTTTAAAAACTTTGGAAATCTTCTCTTTACTAAATTTTTGGCTTATCTTATCGATCCTTTTTGAATTGTCAGGTTGAATAACGAATTGAGAAATCACCTAGTAATGTGACAATACATTATTATTTTTTTAAGGACAATACATTATTTATGTATCTAATTTTTCTAGGGTTTACATCTTTCTTTCATTTAAATTTGATTTTAGAACAATACTTTTCTTTTGGTGTTTTTTTAGAAGAAATACTTTAATGATATATAATTATCTAAATATTTATATAGAGAAATTTTTAATAAAAAAATTAATGATATAAAAAATAAAACGATAATATTTAATCAATATATGTATTAATCCCAACACACTCTTTGACTTGTCACCTATTATTCAATACATTGACTAAAATTAGTATAAAATTCATTGGTGAGAAAATTTCCTAGATTCATATCAAATATAGTTTTTTTGAAAGAGATTCATATCAAATATCTCTTTGGTTAAACCGAAAGTGGTCATAACAGTCTTTTTGTTGTTGTTGTTGATAAATATAGATAAATAAAATCTAATATCGTGCACAAAATATTACTGTTTTAAGAAAACCTAGAATTCTATCAAAATTATAGATTGGTTGGTAAATAAAAAAACATGGAAAGAGTTTTAGAGTTTTAAAAAGAAGGTTTAGAGTTTAAGCAGCCACCCAAATGCGCCGCCTGGTGTTAAAGTATCACTAACATGCATTATGATGCCCTTATTATGCCTAACATGCTTCAATTTGGAAGACCCTCCACAATATGTGACAAATGAAAAATGACAAACCAAGCCAATGCAGCCAGAACATCCATGCATTTAATTAACTGGTGGCTCCGATATCTAAGACTAATGAATTAACCAAACCCCCTTCACATTAGATGCATGTATTGTTCATCTTGGCCACCATATTATTCGTTATAGAGGTGTGTTATTTGAATAATCATTTGTATGACATCTTATGAGACAACCATAAATTTACAAAGTATATAAGTATAAAAGATAAAGTTGTCACAGATTGATTGTACAAATATCATTTCTCTTTGTTATATTCACTGGTCACCACATCAAAGTACTTTTGCAAAGAGTTGTGCTTTACACACCGAAGAGTTTGTTCATGAAAACATCTATGACTTGTGATATGTGTTAAAGGCTGCCACTTTAATTTTTGACTAGCCAAAAACAAGGCAATTGGTTGTTAATTAGCCAATCATATGACTTCGTGATGCTCTTGAGACAATATCTCTTGGGATGTTTAGCATTTTTCCTTTTGCAAATTCTAACCCACCATGTTCGTTATCTACTCCCTAAATAAACGTTTGTCATCTACCGTGTATTTATAATTATGATTGTATAAGAGTTTAATTAGTGTGTATTGTCAATGTAGAAGAAAAAAAAGTTTGCACGTAATTTTAAAAAAAATTAATTATATAATAATTGAAGATAACATATCCTTTAATCTAATATAAACTATGTCATAATTATTAGATATGGTCAATGTACATGTAAAATTTTAGGACTAATAATAACATTAATAAATTATCCTTTATATAATTCAACTTTTACAAATATGTATCAAAAGACCTCCACCTAAACACCAAAAGTTAAAACGACATGCACCATAAAATGTTTCTTCCACGTGACCAATATTTATTTTATTAGAAAAAATTTCTTTCAATGTATTATGTAATAAAAGAAAATTTGCACGATCATAGCACCTGTCATCAAAAGTAAAATTATAAGTCCCATATTTTTCATAACTTTTCGTAACATCTTTAACCCATAGGTCAAGAAACACCATCAAACCCCGTTTTATTTATTTGACACGCTTTAAAAGATTCTTCATATAAAAAATTAGTTAAATTGTTTTATAAAGTAATCACTTTAGAAAAAAATATGTTGGCTTTCAAGAGTGTAATTGGTACGAGGTTTCGTTGTGTACTCGATTTTAATTGGATAAAAGTGAAACCAAATAAAATAACACATAAAAAAAGCTCTTCCATGTATCAATGTGGTGTGACATAAATTATAGATGTTTGAGTTCGTTAACTATTTATTCCTAGATTTGATCTTCAGTTGGGTTGATGTATGAAGAAAATTGTGGCGAGATATCAATCACTTAAATAAATCTCAATTATCTCGAGTTCGGAAGCCTTTGATGGGCATGTTCTTAAGTCATGGCAGTAGTTCTTCAGGATTAGTTTCTTTTCTTTTGACCTGATAAAAAAAAAGTTTCTTTTCATTTGCAAAAGGATTCTCGTAGATTGGATAGATAGTCTCCAATTACCTGATTTATTTTTTTGACAGAAATTTATCTATGACTTTAAATTACAACAAGTCTTTTTTTTTTCATTAGAAATCAAGTCCCAAGCTTCTTTGCTTTTTTTTTTTAAGAAGCTAAACTATCCCATTTAAATTGACACTGGTGAGAATCGAACGTGAGACCTCGAGGAGGAGCATACTCCCAGGTCCCAAGTCAATATCACCAGAACAACCCAAGTGGATTCCATGCTTCTTTGCTTGATTCCCTTACGATGGAAACTTTTTCTTTTGGCGCTTGCAAGTCCATTATTAAATGATGCAGTTTTACTAAATGATGCACTTGCAAGTCCATTACTAAACTTTTTCATTGTAAAACTTTTTTCTTTAGAAAAATAACTATTAGAAGTTACGACCGATGCAGTTTTACTCAAAAAATATTTATTAAGAGTTACGACCTGATGTGCTGAGCAATTTATCGGGTTTATTGAGCAAGAAAATTGTTGTTTTGGGCCATTTCATTGCTCATAGCCCCCCTGAAAATTCCAGTTTTTCCCCTAAATAAAGCATTTGGGAGTTAATTGATTCGTAAGATAACTCCTGAAGTATGTTGGGAAGGTAACTCATAAACTGTGTTCGAAATGTAGCTCTTGTTAGGCTTGTGAATAGCATTGTGAACAACAACACTTTAAATTGACAAACATAAGCAATTTTTTTATTAAAGATAAAACATAATGCAACAACAACAATATTACGCAAATTGACAACACAATTTTAAGTGTTGTTGTTGTTGAATTATGTTTTAACTTTGATAAAATAATGTTGCTTATGTTTATCGATTTGAAGTGTTTTGTTCACAAAGTTATTTACATGTCCATCGAAAACTACGTCCCAAACATAGTTCAAGACGTATCTCCCAAATATAGTTCAATAGTTATCTCCCAAATACAATTAAGGAGTTATTACTCGAACCAATCAATTCATAACTCATATGAACATCTTATTTAAGGATAAAAACATGATTCCATATGACCTATGAGCAATGAAGGAGGTTAGAAGAGCAATCTTCATTGAACAATCAACTTACTAATTGTCCACCTATATCAATTGAACCCACTATTGGCCCGTATGACAATGGTTGGAGCAAACAAATGGAGTGCCACTTTTTCAATCTCCCTACTAAAAAAACTACAATTCTGCTCTTCCCCTGGTACATTTTGCTCGCGCCCAACTCATTTGTTAAATATACCCCTGCGTGAGTTAAGTCACGCAGCGTGACTTAACTCACGCACTTTATATCTCTGTGTGATTTAAGTCACAATCATTTGGCCGGTGCGCGAGTTAACTCACGTAGGTTGACCAGTTGGTCAGAGCTCAAAAACACACGTTTTTTGGACTTTAGTCAGCTTTTCAACATTCAATCTACACGTTTTTTTACAACATTTACACGTTTTTTTACTATATTTATGGTAGTTATAACCTATACTATCATTTCCACTTATAAATATCCCTCAAAACTTCCCCATTTCCTCACATCATCTCACATTCTCTCCTCTCACTCTCTCCCCCTATTTCTCTTTTTTTTCAATATTCTCCGGTCTCTCTCTAGTCTCTTTTTACCCCTTTAAGGTATAAAGTGATCAGTTTTGAGATAAATAGTGAGTAACCGACTTGGGGAAGTAATCAACCCTTGAGATAAAATTAAATTTGCTTCTTTTTACCCCAAAAACTTTTTACCGTGGGTAAAAAGAATCTTCTTGGGGTATAGAAGAACCAAATTTAGATTTACCCCAAGGGTTGATAATGACTTTTTCCCAAGAAGGCTGCTCATTATTTACCCCAAGGTTGATCACTTTTTACCAAAGAAAATGAGTAGATTTAGTGAATTCGAATAAATGTATTAGTTATTGTATGAATTCTATTAATCAAATGAGATGTTGTTATATGTATTAATTTTGTTCAATTCTTTTTATTTATATTTGCTTTTATTTTCTGCTTTTGTATTTAATGAATAAATTCGAATAAATATTAATTTTGTTAATTTCTTTTTATTTACATTTGCATTTATTTAATGAATAGAATAAATTCGAATAAATATTTATTTTATGTGAATAAATAAATTAGAATAACGTAAATAAATAAATTTGAATAAAGTAAATAAATTAATTTGAATAAAGTAATTAAACTAGAATAAATTAGAATAAAGTAAACAAATAAATTAGAATAAAGTAAATAAATAAATCAGAATAACGTAAAAAATAAATTAGAATAACGTAAATAAATTAATTTGAATAAATAAATAAATTAGAATAGTGAACAAATAAATTAGAAAATAAATAACACTTGCGTGAGTTAACTCACGCAACGTTGGTTAAGTTGCGCAAATTTTAGCACTTGCGTTACTTAATCAACGCAGGGGTATTTTAGATATTTCAGTTGAACGCGAGCAAAATGTGCTGAGAGAAGAGCAGAATTAAAAAAACTATACGAGTATTTCTAACGAGTATCTTTGTAATATTCTTAAAAAAATATATTAAAAAACTATGCATTAATGCATTGAAAATTAAAATATTTTACATTTTTAGTTATAATTTTTTTAGTTTAAAATCTTTAAAGAATGTTCGAAGACACTAGCTAGCAAGACCTAAGCTATATATATCAATGTTTTAGAAAATACATTTCAGGAAACCCAAATAATTTAAACACACTTTAAAACGTTACAAAATTATCTCCGTGAATTTAACTCAATTGGTAGAGATATTGAATATTATATGCAAGGGTCGGGGTTCGAACCCGAACACCTCACTTTTCCGCCTTTAAATGTGTGAGCTCCACCACTACGCTACTTAACAAAAAAAAACTTTACAAAATTAATTATTTTAGACTGCACAAAATTAATAGTTTTTTTTTTCTTCAATTCAAACCCGTGTTGGGACTTGGGAGGTGTAGAAAGTCTTCCTCAAAAAATGAAGATAGATAGTGGGTGTTCGTGAGGGAAACAGTTATTGACACCACTTTGTTTCTAACAAACACCACTTTTTAAAAGTTTCTATTTTTGGCTAAGCCTCTTTCTAATCAATGTTTTGTGAGTTTTCCAGCATGACATAATTTTAACTAATGATAGATTGCACAGTGTAGAATATTGTTATAAAAACGGTATGTTGCAGGGTGATAAAGGTGAGTGAATATGTGGTGTTTCAAAGCGTGTAGGGCTTATGTAGCGGAGCTTTGGGAGGTGTTTGAAGGTTGTACTTTGCCTCGTGAGTGTGGCTTTCAACGTATTGAACTTCACGTTGATTCTTAGATTATGGTTTCTTCTCTGAAAACCGGTAAAAAGTGGGGATGCGGCATGTTGGAGCTTGTTGCTTAATATCCAAAAATTGCTAGAGTTGAATTGAAAAGTTTGAATTTATCATACATATCGAGAAGCAAATGTATGTACAAATACATTAGTAAATTGGACTTATGAGGAAGGTTGTACTTTGATTATCTTTAAATGGTGTCTCGTTCAAATTAGTACTTTGGTTTTGGTAGATTATGTCAATGCTACTACACCTCACTTAATTAGGAGTTAATTTTTTTTTCTTGAGCTTAGACTCTCTTGTATTTAAA
>Ga0228710_1005524_pt1 | contig 19601 bp, 12 predicted proteins | sample MedpolnodulmetaG_FD_177995 | JGI IMG/M metagenome (GOLD analysis project Ga0228710, IMG submission 177995) | Root nodule microbial communities from Medicago polymorpha collected in Santa Monica, California, United States - pink nodules | ecosystem: Host-associated > Plants > Roots > Nodule... | reverse complement strand
CATTTAAATTATAAAGAAATGAATTAATTTTTCTTAATGATGGTTCAAAATTAATATATATCATAAAAATATTTATTTATGTTAAAATAGATTAAAATGTAGTGCATATTTAATTATTAAGGGAGGGAGTTTTAATTCAAGCATCTTATAAGGGAGGGGAGTATAAATTTTATTTTTCAAGGGAGAGAAGTGTATATTTTAACATAAGAAGGGAGGAGAGTATAATTCAAGCATCTTTGAGGGGAGTGGAATGTAATTTACTCTAAAATATATTATTGTGATAGAGATGCACACAATAATCAAAAGAAAATAAACATAAAAGTACAACAAAGTAATATCAAATTGTCCCGTTGATGGAGCCATCGAAACAACAACAAAGCAAAATATATATATCTTCCTTTACAACTTACAGTAGCCAATTTTCTAGTAATTTTGTCATATATACTAACTATAGATATACTGGTATCATAGTATTGTTACATAAGAGTAAGCTTTATTTATCATCAATACAAGTTACTCTAATAATATTACAATCATATCACTTATTTCTTCGAGAGAAATTACTTTTTTTTCTTCTTTTTTCTTCGAGAGAAATTACTAACTACAGTAATTATACATATTCACGGTAAATTGCGAAAACCACAAATATATTCAAATGAGCTTACGCATACCTTTCGAGAAATATACATATAGTGGTGACGCAACAACATGGCCAGATTTAGATTCATAATATCAATGAGACAATTTTTTTTTCTAAATAATTAAATAATACTAAACTTAATAAGAAATTATATTAAAACTAGTTGTAGCAATCAAAATTACAAAAAAAAAGTATTTTTCATTTGTCGAAAATGTACTAAAATTATATTCTAAAAACATCTCTCTTCATATAGGTTACAAGAGATTAATTAAATGCTCTTGCAAGATACCCGTGCATAGAGACGAGTGAGCGCGTTGCGCTAATTTTTTAGAAGCAAGTTACAATTGCGTAGAAATTATAAAAAAAATAGATCTCTGTAGATATATGAAAAAAATATAGACATATGTACAAAAAAATTATTTTCGTATTAAATATGAGTAAAAATATAGACATGTGTATAAATTAAAAAAAATAGATTCACTCATTAATATATGAGTAAAAATATAGACACGCGTACGAATTACAAAAAAGATGTGTCATCGTATTAATATATGAGTAAAAACACAGACACATGTATAAATATAAAAGAATTAGGTGTCCGTGTTAAATTATACAATAAACTGATAAGAAAAAAAAAATTGGGTATGGACTAGTGTGACACTTGCCACACCATGCCTTATTAAGCGCCCTAGCACAACGAGCAATACCATAAACAATAGAGAATCAATATCACCACGGTTTGTTGGAGTTTCATCTTGATAACATGTTATAATATAAAATAAACTAAATAATAAGATAAAAGATGGAGAAGATGATCAAAGACATAGAAGATGAGATCTTTTGTGTTATTCTCTTCACAATGTTGTTTTTACACTAAAATAAAACATGAGTCATATTTTCTTAAAAAAAAAAACGAGTCATATTTATAAGACACAATAAGCAAGTGAATGTTTAAAGCAATTAAAAATCACTAACCATCCATTCACTAATAGGGATTATAGAAAAGTGGAAGAGTAAACATAGACATCCACTAAATTATTTATTCATAGCATAATTTAATATAATGATATAAAGGACCAAAATAAAAACAATGCCTATGTCTTTTTATTTTATTTTATGAAATTGCCAATGTCTTTATATGTACGGTCGAGAAAGGTAGATATTAGGTATGATTGGTAAGAAAGGGCAATGAGTATTTAGTAGTAATTAGTATTTATTAGAATTATTGTAGTTGGTGTTTTAACAAAATAAAGAGAGGAATAAAAGGAATAGTATTTGTGTGTTATAAAAGCATTGTTATTATGTAATTAAATTGTAGAGATTGAGAGCGTAAGAAGACAAAAAAGAATCAAAGGCAATGAATGGATAGAAAGAGAAAAAGTCGATTGTGATTGTGAGTGTCTCTACTTTGTTTCTCTTTGGTTTGGATTGGAGTGTATGTATTGAGTTTTCCCTCCATTCATACTTACTTACTTGTTTTGGATGATGTCTTAGGAGTGGTCTTTGTTCAGTGGTAGTAGTAGTAAGTTTTTGGTTCTTTCTTCTTTTCTATCTCCCACACAAACGGACACACAAACACATTCAATTCAAGATTTGACCTGTACTTGGAAAAAGAAAACCCTAACCAAACCAATTACTATTAATTAAATTAAATTTAATGAGAAATCAAACATTTGTTTTCATTTTCACACAAACCATTAACCTGTGTGTTTGTGCTGTTGTCTCAGATCCATGAATGAGTGAATGTGGGAAGATGAATGATCCAAGCAGGCTTCACTTGAAGAAGGAACTGACTCAAATTCGAAAGGCTGCTCGTGTGTTGAGGGATCCCGGAACAACTTCTTCATGGAAATCAACCTCCAGATCTACTGCTACTGCAAACCCACTTCCTACTGCCACCAAACACAAAGACAACAACACTGTCTTCTTGTACAACTGGAACAACTACAACAAACAAGATCAAGAAGAAGAAGACAACCACTCTTCCTCTTCCCTTCTTGCAAGTTTAGAGGACAGTTTGAGTGATGCTCCTCACAACGGTGGCGGTGGTTTCGATTCAAAGACTGATGTTGGGACCCGCTCCTCCATTTTCAGAAATTCAAATCCCAGAAGTACAATCCCCAAGAAGCAAAAGCACAAGCACAAGAATAATATTAATAATAATAATAATAATCAGAAAAACCACCACCCTCTTATTACCAACAACGATGACTCCGGAGATGATTATTCTAACTCCATTTCCGGGGCTTCTTCTCTTCTTCGAAAACTCAATCACAACAACTTCCTCTCTAGAACAAGTCTCAAAGATGATTCTTCTTATTCCTATAGTACCCCTGCATTGTCAACCACCTCTTTCAACAGGTACGCTCATCGCCGCCGCCGTTATCCTAGCACCGTTGGATCCTATGACGGCACAACAACCTCAGTTAATGACGTCGATGATGAGGATATTGATGATGACCGTTTGGATCTACCTGGTCGTCAAGGATGTGGGATTCCTTGTTATTGGTCAAAGAGGACTACCCCCAAACATAGTGGCAGCTGTTGTTCTCCTTCCTTCTCAGATACTTTAAGGAGGAAAGGTAGCAGCATTCTCTGTGGTACTCAATCTATATATTCAAGACACCACCGCAGATCCTCTTTTTCTGCTTTGCAGCCCCACAAGCGGAGAATGTCTTCCAGGAATGCTCGTGGCGCAAGAGGAGGAGGTGTTATTCCTTTGCTTACTAGCACTAGCAGTGGTGATGTTAGACATTGTTCATCCTCTATTGGCATTGGTAGGAGTAGGACTGATGATGATGAGCTTTCTACTAACTTTGGTGAGCTTGATCTTGAGGGACTGAGCAGACTTGATGGAAGAAGATGGTCATCTAGTTGTAGGAGTCAAGAGGGTTTGGAGATTGTTCCTCTCAATGAGGATGAAGAAGGATCTTCCTCCGAAAACAGCAGGAGTTTCAGCCACAAGTATAAGCCTTTGTTCTTCGGTGAACTCATTGGCCAGACTATTGTGGTTCACTCGCTCGTCAATGCCGTTTCCAGGGGCCGAATTGCTCCTGTCTATCTTTTTCAGGGTCCCCGTGGGACTGGCAAAACATCTACTGCCAGAATATTCGCTGCAGCCTTGAATTGCGTGGCTTCTGATGAAGGTAAGCCTTGCGGATATTGCGGGGAATGTGCTGATTTCGTTTCTGGCAAGAGCTGTGATCTCGTCGAAGTCGATGGAACTAATAAGAAAGGAATCGATAAAGCTAGATATCTGCTAAAAAGATTGGCCGCCGGATATTCTTCGGCGGCCTCCTCGCGATATACGGTTCTTGTTATTGACGAGTGTCACTTGTTAACCTCCAAGACATGGCTGGGATTTCTCAAGTTTCTTGAAGCACCACCTCAGAGAGTTGTGTTCATATTTATAACATCCGATCTTGACAATGTGCCTCGAACAATACAGTCTCGATGCCAGAAGTACATTTTCAATAAAATTAAAGATGGGGATATTGTGACAAGGTTAAGGAAAATATCTACTCAGGAGAATCTCGACGTTGAAACAGATGCACTGGACCTTATTGCCCTGAATGCAGACGGTTCACTACGAGATGCAGAGACAATGTTAGAACAGCTTAGTTTGCTGGGAAAAAGAATCACTACTTCTCTTGTCAACGAACTTGTGAGTTTGTTGTCTCTATTTTTCTTTGAAATGGAACAGTTCAGACAATGCTTTTGACTTTCACTCAAGTTTTTCTTTTGGTTGCATGGATATCATTTACAAATAATGTTTATTGGTATTACTTGAAACAGGTGGGAGTTGTTTCAGATGAAAAATTATTGGAACTTTTAGAATTAGCAATGTCATCAGACACTGCAGAGACGGTGAAAAGGTCCAGGGAATTGATGGACTCCGGAGTTGATCCAATGGTTTTGATGTCTCAACTAGCTGGCCTTATTATGGACATCATAGCTGGATCTTATGCGGTCGTTGATACCAAACCCGACGGTTCATTCTTTGGTGGTCGGAGTTGTGAGTGCAATTTTTGTTTCCATTTCATAAGATCTTTATTGGTGTTATTCATCATCATTTTTGCTTTTGATATGGTGGTTAATCTTTAAAATATAGACAATAGTCTGGGTTATTATTTAGTTCAACACCATTTCTCATTCAAAAGTTTAGAGTGACTGAAAACTACTCTTGCTCATCCAAAACATAAATGATATTATTGGCGAAGATAAACCAATAGTACTCACTGTCTTGCTGCATAATACTGTTATATCATGATGCACAAGCTTGTGGATTTAGTGTGTGTTGGCCAAGTGAAATATATCAACTGTTTACCTTGATGTTATCTACCCGTTTTTCATTACTACAAGTGATATATACTATACTAGTTTATTGTTCAGGTTGGTTGAGTACTGCATGAAATGCTATTGTGAATGCTAGGCATTATTTGATATCTATAATGACAACTTATTTGATCAGATAACTGCTTGTTTCTATATTTTAAAACACTCTCTTACTTTGTATTTAATGGAGCTTCATAATCGTCAACTAGGAAACTGTTAAATCATTGAAAAAGAATAGCCCTCTAGTAAATTTCAACAATGTCATTTGGGTCTGCTTCCTGATTACGTTTTTTGGCTTTGACCTTGTGCTTTAGTACCCATTATCAATACACTACATGATTAGAGATGGTTATAGCTGCTTTGGACATTTTTTCCTGTATGGTTGGGTGCTTTGTATCCCTTTTGACTGCCACGTGTTATATACTAATGAAAATCCTACAATTGAATAATTATTGAAATACGCTCTTGGATTTCATGCTTAGTGAATGAAACGGAGTTGGAGAGGTTAAAGAATGCTTTGAAGCTTCTCTCAGAGGCTGAGAAACAGTTAAGGACTTCCAGTGAACGCTCAACATGGTTTACAGCAACTCTTTTGCAGCTTGGTTCCGTACCTTCTTCAGATGTTACTCAGTCAAGTAGCAGCAGGAGGCAGAGCTGCAAGACAACTGAAGATGATCCATCAAGTGCTTCAAGAGACATTACTTCTTTCAAGCACAAGTTAGACCTCCAATATATGCCTCAAAAGTCAACACCCCCTGCTTCCTACCAAAAATCAGTAAACGGCAGTTCCAGGCTTCAAATTGATGGTTTCAGCTTGAATTCAAAGCCGTCAAATAGCCCAGTTATAGATGATGGATCCACAGTGGTCTCATCCGATGATCTTATTGCTGGGAATACAATGTTTAGATGCCTAGACTCGGGGAAGTTATGCGACATATGGTCATGTTGTATTGAGAGGTGCCACTCTAAGACATTAAGACAGCTGCTACACGATCACGGAAAGCTTGTGTCCATATCTGAAGTTCAAGGTAAGCTGATAGTATGCTCAAAACTGATGTTCTTGCTTGTTTATGACTTATCATAAGTATTTTTTTCAAACTTAGTTGCACTGAGCTTTTCATAAATGTTTCTGCACACGTCTTTTCTTCAGTTCAGCTATGCCTAGTTCTGTCATTAAAAGAAGTGAATGAGACTTTGCCAGTTACTATATATTTTGTTTTGCATTATATCCCTAAGAATGATGTTATTTCTAAAAATAAGATAATTGAGTTATCCCTAAAAAGCATATTTTATCTTGATGTATGTGTCGTTTTTCCTGTATGATAATTTGTACATATTCTAACCGTTCTTTTATCTTCGCTGTCCTTCTTTCTTGTTCCTTTGCCGTATCACATCTCTCCCTGTTCTTTCCCCTCATTTAATGCTGCTTCTCTACGCCTTCATTACTAAAAGTTAGCTTTTGTTTTGTCATGTATAGTTCCCTTCTCCTAATGCGTAGTTCTTCTCCCAGGTGTTCTTGTAGCATATGTTGCATTTGGGGATGGCGATATTAAACTCAGGGTTGAAAGGTTTTTAAGTAGCATTACAAACTCCTTGGAAATTGTTCTTAGACACATTGTGGAGGTCAGAATTATCCTCTTGCCCGATGGTGAAGGTGAAAATCAGGTTAATCCGTCGGGTCTAAAGCAAGCCGCGTCAGCATTGGCAAGTGAGGACGAACAAAGGCGAGTTCATATGAATGGAGCTATGTCATATTCAAGTTTGCCTCAATCTGCCATGGGTTCCTCAGATATTCCAACTGAAGGAAATGGCGCGAAGGAAAGAAGACGGGATAATCCAGTGCAGAGAATTGAATCCATAATTCGTGAGCAGAGGTTGGAAACTGCCTGGTTGCAAGCTGTAGAAAAAGGTTCCCCTGGATCGTTGAGTCGTTTGAGACCCGAGAAGAATCAAGTCCTGCCTCAGGATGGTGTCTATGGCATAAACCCAACGGAGTCCATGGAGTCAACAAGATTTTCCTCTCATCAGCATAGGGAAGATGACACAAATAGTGATCTTAAAATTTTGGCCCTTAAAAATGGAAGGGTCCTACCGAAGGATCAGATCGGTAAAAGAGCCGACAGTTATCCCATGTCCCCAAGTATATTGCATGACAGCAGTTTAGCAATATTGTCTGGAAAAGATAAACTGTAAGTCTTCCATCAATTTTACAATCTATCTCTCTTGAACAATGTGATTAGAAATTATAGCAAATTGGTTGGTGTCCTTGCATGATTGGTGGGCAAAGTAGCTGTCATGTTTAGAAAGTGTTTGTTGGATGCACAGACTAATATAATTTCTAGTAGGATAGTGGAATATTTGTCTTTGAAAGGTTAAAAAACCAATTCTAATGCTTGAACGAATAATATGGAAATAACTATAAAATGTAGATTATGAATGGTAAATATTGGGCAAAATTACTTTAAGAGTTATAATGGTTGACATGCATGCTTGTGAGTATTGTAAATAGTATCGGATTTCTTGCCTTCGGTACATGGTAAGTATTTCCGTTAACTTGGCTCTTTCTGGAGCCCTTGTTCTTCACCTCTTCACATGGGCTCCATTTGGAATGGACCCCATAAATGGTGACTGATTCTGACATCTGACCATCAATAACCTATTATTATTATTCAAAATTAATTAATTTCTTTTTTCTGATTCTTCTGGTCCATTTTTCACATTTAGAAACGAATGCACTCATGGGTGAACTATCCATCATTCCGATGATTGATTGTATATTTTGAATTACCTGGAAATCAGCTGACCCACAAGCTGCAGGTTGTAACTTGAGTTATGTGGATTGAGTCCATCCTGAAATTTCTTTGTAATTCTTAATTTTCTATTTTATTTTCGTCAAAAATTAAAACGAAACCAACAATAAAGGATTACACAAATGATTGCTTGTGTTGAAAGTCAGGTTTTATTTGTTGCTTACTGCCATTGTCAATTGTTTTTTCTGTAGGGATTGTGAATCTGGTTCAGGAGCTGGAGGTTGTGGGTTTTTATGTTGGAATAACAAGTCCAAGACTAGAAGGGCAGTGAAGGTAACTTCATCCTGAGCTTATCTTTTCTGAAAATTCATCTACTTGTCTCAATAACAATCACAAATTTGTTGTCTGATTGAACTTTTTTTTTTTTTGTTGGTCTGATCAAACTTGTTTAATTCTGTTGGAAGCAGGTAAAAGGCACCCCAGTTGGAGGAGCGCGAAAAGTTGGGCGCTTTTCATTGTTTGGTGAGTGTGGTAAGCCAAAGAAAAAGGAGAGTAAAAGATAAGGGGGCATTGGATATTCTTTTTCCTTTTTTTTGGTAGAAATTTTCCCTACTTTTTCTTTATTTACTCTATTGGGGCGATTCTTGAAGGATGAGTGTGAAATGTGAAGGTTATGTTGTTCAGCAGCTTCTACTTTTGTTCTCCTTTTGCTCCATCCTTTGTTCATGAAATTAATAAAGAACAGTGTAACCTGTTTTTACTTTCTTCATAATCGTAATTGCTTGCCGCTTTATCCTTCCAAATTGTGTGTCTTCTTAAGAGAAGCATCGTTTTACTTTTTTCAAATATGACTGATAAATGAATAGGCCCTATTGTAAAAAATGAGTATTGTAAGCTGACCTTCTAGCTCAGTGAGTGTGAACAAGCGTGCAAATAAAGCTTGTATCTTTTTATTTATAATTAAATAATTTGAAAATGACAACGTGTCCATCATTATGTTGATATATTTTCTTCAATCATCTAGTTACTTTTGTGCTTTACAGCTAACAGTATACTAATTCATTTGATCGACTCGTCTAATCTAGCTAATTCATAAGCTTTATTTCAAATAATAACACATCTATCTATCTATATATGCTGTATGGTATGGTTCATATAAAAACATCACGCAAAAGTGTGCAAACCAATCCATTATCATCTAGAAATTGAGTTTGACATTTTGTCATTGTCCATGCAACCAGCACTGTTATCACTCACCAAATCCAATGGTATGCATTTCACTTGTTGTCTTTTAAATTATTCAACATCGCTTAGTTATTTCATTGAGCATATTAATATATAAAATTACAACTACAATCAATCAATCAATCACAGTAACTAAAAATATTATTTATTAAAAGATTAAATACATCTTAAATTTTATTAAATACTTAATCAGAAAATGACGTTAAAGATTCTTTTAAACATTTGAATATTGAGACCTTTATCATGTTTGCCAAACTTGATTAAATATCATCCCATTGCATGGGGCACTGGTAATGAAAGTAGATATCTTCTACCATGCGGAAACATTTCCCTTTTTTTAAGCAATGGCCATGTGCTTTTACACAAATCTCAATAAGTTACACAAAGTAACTCAAAAACTTGTATACAATTTCCTCAGCTGCAAGACGCCAATTTGCAGGACAAAAATCAATAATCAATTGTATAAAAATTGTTTAACAATGATTTCCCTTCAATGGTGAGATTGGCAAAACTTCATTAAGAACTTTCCCCAGAATTTATATTCAATATTCTCTCTGCCAGTAATAAATCATCAGGCGTAGTCACCTGCAAAACATCGCAACAAGTTTATATATTTTGTATCAGGCAGCATTACATGCTTCAGTGCTAGTGATAGATCAAGTCAAAACATGTACAAGCATAAGTCCAAGATCGCTGTTATCCAAGTCAATTAATTTTTTAAATGAAAACTATTTTCTAAAGAAAATATCATTTTTAAATAGTATACATGATTTAGGATTTCTTTTTGACAAATGATTTAGGATAGTTAATATGTTAAAAAGGTAAATTGATAACAAGAAACAAATCAAATTTGCAATAAAATAAGTAAAACTGAACAAAGCCATAATTCTATCTAATGGATCCAGCCCAAGAGCCAAGATAAGTTACGCCAATGCCCAAAAGTGCAAAATTTTCAGACATCAAAGGGGGAATTTGGATAAATAACATAATTGCGAGCTTATTAATTGAGTACTTATTATATGAGAAGTTAGGTATACACTAAAAAGTATTTCTTCAATAAAAAAAAAGAGCTAAAACTTTGAATAACCTAAAAACAACTAATATGGGCACATCATAAGCTATTTTTATAAGTTCTTTCAAACATTGATACGGTCCTTATGTCACAAGCTAAGTTCATTCCAAACGCCCTCTCAATTCTCATAAGCCCAAATGTTTTCTCTGACGTGCTTAGTCGGGTCAAGTGGGTGTCAGCCAGATAGTAGCCGTACTACTACTAGAGCATCATATGGTACCAAATGATATAAGTTACAGGTTATAAAGCTTTGTAAGTTATAAAGGCCTAACCATCCAGTAACCAAGAGAGAATATAGTTGACTACCTTGATGTTGGTATAAGATCCTTCAGTGATATAAACAGGATGTTTAAGGTGCTCCACAATGGAAACATCATCAGTAACTTCAAGACCTTCTCTGCAAAGAAGGTTGTTCATAATATACCAGTTAGTTTCAGAAAGGCAACATATCTTCTCAACATTGTTCTGAATAATGAAACCAAATTCTCTAAACTTGTTACTACATATTCTGGGGTGGTCAATATGTCTGGATAGCTCTTGGTTCATATAGGGTGACAATATTTTTTTAGTTAATAAGGTTCATAAATAACTAAAGAATAGGATACTTTGCAATTAAATTAAGTATAAGAAAACTACCTATTTACAAGCTCAAAGCCTTTCCTCAGCAACTCGGGTTTGATAATCTGCATAAATTAATGAGAGTATTGTGAGTAGCTGACTAGGTTTCCAACATTAAATGAGATATACATTGTCATATTTGCAGTTTGACCTGTGGGGTCTGCATCTCCCATAGCGTTTTTCTGTCCAGTGTTCTAACCACAAATGATTCAGTGTTTGCCTGCGGAAAGATTGGCTTACAAACATCATTATTTTCAAGTCCATCAAGGGAAAGCGACTAAATTACATGCATACATACACCCAAGCTCAAATTGATAATCACATTCTTGATTAGAAGACATTCTTGTATGCACAACTATGTTCATAGTTATTGATACTTAATCAAGTATGAACAAACAAAAATACAACTAAGATTAAAAACATGTCCACAGTTGTAAAGCAGTTATGTAACTGTGAATGGAACAGTGGTTTTAATCTCTAAACTAATTTTGAACTTAAAAAAGCATGAAAATTATTTTAGAACAATTAATTGTGAAAAAGCACTTGGTTTCAAGTCAATATAACCACTAATTTCTGTAAACTTGGCTGCTTGTGTGCTAATTTGCAAGGAAAATAACGGGTTTTGATCAGTTAATAAGAAATTCGTATTCACTAGTATTTTGGAGCTTTACTGGTTGCTTTGTTTCATCATTTAAGTGCACCTTGATATGATCCCTTAGTCTCTTATGACCGTGGCGGGAAAATTTGCAAAGAACTATGATGCACGGATAAGCCAATTACCTCATGCTCTGTTTCTTCTTCAGCACAAACCTCTATTTTATGCATAATTTTCTAAGTGCAAGCATATTCAACTGCTATGTTGATAGTAACACACCAACCCCACTCAATAGTCTAAAATAAAATGGTCCAATCAATATCTTCTTTTTCTTAAGTTTTATTTCCTTCTATTTTTAATTTCTTTAATTTCAATAAATATTTTATTTGCATGTTTATTCGCTGGTTTGAAATTTCTATTTTTATATTGTATTTGCTAATATTGTGATTTTTTATTTTTTATTTTTATGTATATGTGTATGTATCCTAAATGTATAGTATCCTATTTTTTCTATGAAATGAGGTATGGCCGTATCGGATATGTATCGTATCCGATACTCGTATCGTATCCATGCATCATAGGCAAAGATTGAGTATAAGGAACAAAGCTAGACTTTTGGAGGGCTATTGGAGAAAAAAAAAATGAAACTGTCTCTCCCACTTCAGTGCCTAGGCACTAAATTTTAAATGCCTAAGCACTTTAGATTAGAAACAAACTTTCTTTTGCCACCTCAGTGGCTAGGCACCCATAGGGCATAACTATTAACTAATGTCCAGGCACTCCGACCATATATCAGAATCTTCTCCTCTGCATGGTGTGCTCTTCGGCTACCAAAATCCTAAGTGTCATTTAGTGCCATAAATATCAGTTTTCTGCATATTGTTAGAGGGAGAATGCACAGCACACTCAGCGCAAGGAGACTATGAGATTCTAGGGTAATCAAAGTTTTGAAGGATTTTATTTTTACTGGACTCGTCACCTATTTCTTGATGATGGCTAAGGAGTTATCTTCTCTTTTGTTTGTTGTTTTTATCTCTATCTTTATTATAGATAAAGAAAATTCATCAACCACTTACGATAATCGTGAGAAAAGCACATGCAAACAAAACAACTAATGAATACCTCTTTGATTGTAGCCTTCACAGGGACACCGAGAACAGCAGCTCCATTCAACAATCCATCTTTAAGAACCTTAAAACAAAAGATAGATAATAATAATGATATAAGTAGGTAGGTTAACTATACATATTTGTGTGTGTATGTGTGTGTTTATCTAAAGCCGTATCCAAAATATGTCAAATGTGCATTTGAGTCCATTAAAAATGTACAGACAAATAACATGTCACCATGTCAATCCAAATAACACGGGCATTTCTACCAAGACTCTGTCATTGGCAATGGTCAAGTCATTTAATTCTAGAGATGAAGAGAGCCTCAACATGATTTGTAGTCTCTTGAGTGACAAAGGTGCAAATACTAGAGCTTATAGCTTTCTTTTGCTCTCGTTCCATATAAATCATTGACATTAACTATAACATAAATGTAAAGTTGATATTTCCCTGACATATCACTACTTGTAGGTGGGAGTCCTTCCATAACACTCTCACTAAGCTAATGCAATGTAGCAACAGTGTTGTTTTTCTTGATGTATGCATAAAATTTAGAAAAATTAAGTGGTGAACTTGGTAATTTGTGCGAGAGAAATTTATTGAACCGAAACCTTTTTCACATCTTCTTGTAACACTAAAGGTCTTGCAGAATCATGAACACAAACAAGCTCAGAGTTTGAATCAACAGCCTGTAAAAAATGCATTTAATAATAATATAAGGAGCCAATAGTGTTAAAGGGATAAACAAGTCAAAATTAACACAAACTACAGAAATGCGTGCATAAACTTCCCAATTTTTATTTATGCAAACTCAATCAACTAAACAAACCAAATGTTGTCGCGCTGACAACAGTTAATTACCATTTTACATGGATTCCAACATTTTGAACAGTCTGTTTTATGGGTCTATGAAGATTAGAAATTTATTAAAAATGTGGGGGACAAGAATGCCAACTTATTAACTACGTGTTTGGATGCATGTTATCTTTGTTTTCTTGCATCCTAATAATGTTTCAATACTGAAGCAGAATATCACAAAGTTAATGGATTGTGCAGTGGTACCGTGCTCCCCAATTTTCCAAACACACTAATATTATTTTGATATCTAAATCGATAAGATTTGAGTTACATCACATCACTTATTGCTTCACCTAGTAACGTGATTCAGTGCTTCCGACGGTCTGACCTAGATATTTATATATTTACTGTAGAATTTTCCATTATATCTCTTATAAAAATGTATGGGCATGTTAAGTAAATGGCACACCCAGCTAATGATCATTGTTTGAGAAGGAAGAGGTACGAAAAGAAACTCTGGCCTCAATTGATGTAAAATTGAGCTAAAGAAATGCAGCACGCATAAAAATATTTCATGATACAGATTAAACAAGCAAAAAAAAAAAACAGCACATTCCTGAAGGCCATTGTAAACAGAATCCTGTCTTTCTTTTCCAGGCTGTGCAAATTTGAGGTGTGGTTGGCAATTACCTTTGGCATCTGAGGAGGAATGAATAATATTAATAGGCAAGAGGGAAAGACATGACATAGTGTTATGGAAGATGAGGAAAGAAGAAACCTTGAAAAATGTCATTGTAGGAAGGATCGCAAACAACAATGATTTCTTTGACTTGAAGCATACGAGAGAAAGTGTAGAAACTGCATATCCTCGTAGAAGCAATTAAGTAAAATTGTAAGGAAATGGAACATAAAGTGAGTGAATATATGATTACGTACCTATAGAGTGCAATGGGTTGGCCTAAGAGAGGAAGATATTGCTTTGGCATAGTAGCCTATTTATACATAGAAAATAAGAAGAAATTGATTGATTAATGTTTTGTTATATAATGATTATAATAAAAAGGAGGGGGAGAGAACATACTCCCATTCTCTTGCCCTTCCCTCCAGCGAGCAGTACAACGGAGACGCTTCTGTCTTTAACGACGACAACATCAGAGTGAGAGTCCTCCTCCAGTTCCTGAAGAAACAAACAAACAAAAAAGTCAACCTCTTAGTAGAGTAATTGAATTGAATTGAATTGAATGGAAAAGGAGGAGTTAGTTTACTTGAGCGGTGGGAAGTGCAGCAGCAGCATAACATATTGAGGTTGATGATGATAATACATTTTTGTTGTTGTTTATAGATATTTGAGGACCTGACCTGACTAAAGCAACAGTGAGTAACAAACAAGTTTATTTTCTTAAATTATTATTGAGAAAGAGTACAGATTGACTTGCCTTTAGCTGTAGCTGTAGCTGTAGCTGTAGCTGGGAACGGCAATCCCAGATGAAGAAGAAGAGGAGGAGAATGCTGAAACTTAATCATAACTTCCATCCCACACACGCAAAGCTAAACAAACTGGGTACTTGGGAGGGGAATAAATAATAATAATGAGTTTATTTTATTTTTATTTTTATTTTTATCGCTACAAGTGGGTAAGTTAGTATTGGGCTCGGGGCGAGAGAGGGATATGTTTTGGGCCGGGGCCCATGAAGCTGAAAAGAAAAGTGAAATAGAAGAAGAAGAAGAAGAAGGAGAGAGAAGGATCTATCAATCGAATCAATCGAAATGGGAGCAGGAAAGAATACAGCAGAGTTCTTCAAGAGGAGGGATGAATGGAGGAAGCATCCCATGCTTGGTAATCAGATGCGTCATGCCACTCCTGGTCTCGGCATCGCTCTTGTCGCTTTTGGTTTCTATCTTGTTGCTGAACAAGTCTACAACAAGATGAATTCCTCTTCCTCTTCTCATCACCATGTATGTATTCTTATTCTTATTCTTATTCTTACTCTTAGGGTTTTCAATTCCCAAATTACATTTTTAATCTCCCTAATTCTGGTTGCACTGGGACTCGTTTTCATAATAATTAAATTATATTAAAACAATCGCTTCTTTGTTTTGTTTTGTTTTGTGATTGTCAGATGCATACATCAATCACTTAACTTAATTACATTACTTTTGCAGGTGAAAGACCACTGAGTCAGGATGGACCATCATCAATCCTTTGTTTCCTTGTTTTGTTTGTTCAACCTCAATGAATTTGCTTGAATAATATTACATTGAAAACCACTTTAGATTTCCCCTTCAATGTAATTTGCTTAGGATTTATTTCACTACTCTCTGTCTGTATAATCAATGCCTCACTACTTTCTTTCACTGATATACTACATCTGTTGTTTCTCTTTGTTTGCTTGCTTTTCTGTATTTCAATTTTAAACCATCATCATCATCTGTTATGTTATGTTATGTTGTGTATACCATTCCATTTCACATCATCTGTTAATTAGCTGGAGAATTCAATAACAGAACCCAACCAATCACACAAGTATATTTCAATGCTCACCTACCACAAAATTAACAAAACTGAATCAGCTAGAGCTGTCGAGAGGGAGACCGAGGGAGAGGGGGAAAATACATACATTTGCTTATTTCAAAATGAGTTCTTCTGTTTTAAGGATGATTGAGAGCCAATTTATTTGGCTGGGGCTGTTGCTACTTTGAGATGCATGCAAGAGGCTCTTACAATTTAAGCTCTTATCAGTTGACGGCCTCCTCCTTTAGATCAGGTGAAATTGAATACTGAATACTGGTGGTGCTAGTAAAAACAGTGAGTGAGTTGATTGTGGGGGTGTCATTCGCGATCCTAATGGTAACTGGTTTGTATGGGTTCTACAAAGGGATGGGTAGTTGCAATCCTTTTTTTGCTGAGTTGTGGGGGGTTTGGAAGGGTTGCAATTAACGTGTACGAGGGGCTATAAAACAAGAGATCTGTGTGTGTTGAACCAAAGCAAAGGTTGTGGTGGATATTTATAACAAGACAGATGTTTGCTATCTTATGGCGTGGAGTTTAATCCAACGTACTCGTAGTAGGCTTCTTCAGTTAGATTGGAAAGTGAAAGGGTGTCATTTTTATTGTGCCACTAATTTGTGCGCAGATGTGTTGACTTGCATGGAATGTGATTGTATTAAGTTCTTGATTTGGTTTACTTGTTTTACAGGTGTTGTGTGTTCTTGATTATTGTCGACACTTATATTAGACCATTGTTGTTTCTTGCTTATGTTATGGGAGTTGGTAGTTCTCATTCGATTTCTCCCTAATTGTTCTTCTTTGGGCTTAGATCCTCTTTCATTCCGAAATAAAAAAGAAATGTTTACGCATTGAAACTTATTTAAGCGAAATGATGAATCTTGATTTCATTTCAACACGGAACATTTGGAAGGGTTAAAAAAAAAAGGGTTTTCTCCTAGTATCACATGTTCTTATTACAAACTTGTTCTAATGTTAAGCAACAGCGCCTTTCAATTACTATTTACTTGAATTAACCGTATGCAAAGATTCATCGCGATGTCCTGTCCAGTTTGCCATCACTACTTTATTGTGCTACAAAATCATTCTTGGCAAATGTATGTATTGGCCTTATTGAGTTACTCAACAATTAGCACCAGAAATTCCTCACGCGCATATGAATTTCATCAAATTCAAAAACATGTAATAATCTCTAAAAAGAGGGATACGACGCGGCAGTGTGTGCCCGTGTTTACATGCCGTCGTAATGTCCGTACAAAAGTGACTCAAATTCCCACAGTATGTAGTTAAAAAAAGAACCCAAGACAGAACGCAATTCCCACATTGGTATAGGAGGTGTAATCACAACAGAAAAACATTATCAAGAGATTCTGTATAAATAATTTATTATTATTATTGTCATAACAATATAATAAATAATACATGATGAGTAACAACAAGTCTATCGAAAGTTCCCCATAAGCAAGAAATCGAATCCTAAGGCATAGTTTTTGGCAGACCTTAATGTCTGAAGCTGAAGTTTGCTGTGACGAATATTAACCATTTTCTTAATGGAAAAATAGCTCAAAACCTGAGGAGTGGCTTGAATGTTTGAAGCAGCTCCACCAATGTCAATGTTTCTAAAGACACCTGTTTCAGGGTTGAAAGAGACAAGACACTTTGTAAAGGAACGAGAATCAGAATCAGCTGTGACCCACATTTCTCCTGAAGTGTTGAATCCAATTGGTCTGTGCTTGTCCTGTGGACTCAATCCACAATATGACTTTATCTCAATACTGAATGCCTTTCTCCATGACTCCTTCTCACCGTAATTTGACATCACCCATGTCTCCAATCTTGCACCCTCAATTACATAACACAGACACAAACACCCTTTTAACACACCAACACTGATTGTCGAGATCTTACTCACATACTCTTGATCAAAATGAGATGGGGGCGGCACTGATTTGAACTTGTTGGTGTTGAGATCAAACGAGCAAATTGAAGCATCCACCTCAGTGAGCCAATGAAGTGCACCATTGAGGGATGGATCAAAAGAACTGTTAACCCTAGGTCTGGCAGATGGAGCGTCTTGAATGAGAGACCAAGTTCTGCTCCCTGAATCAGATTGGTACAATTCAGCCACCATTTGATCGGATTTGAAAACCAGTTGAAGAATTTTGAAATGTTTCTTGTTGGGATCAAAGCCAAAAGCTGAAAAAAAGAGGTTTTGATCGGCAGGACTTGGGGCAAGGGGAACAGTGAGAGCCTCGCCAAACAAAGGATTGCAGATGTAATAAAGAGAGCGAGATGGAGTGCGACAATTAGAAGCGCGTAAACACAAAAGACCGTTACTAGAATTGATCAAATCAACATGCCTATGGATATGAAATGTGACGAACCTGTTTGTTATGTTGTTACGGGATTGTTGTTGATGGTGATGGTGACGATGTTGAATTGTTGGGGTGGCTGAGGTGGAGGCGGTGGAGGTGGTGGAGGAGGTGGGATTGCAGAAGGGTTTGGAATCGAGAGAAGGTTGGACGGCGATACAGGAGGAGGAAGAGTGATTGGAAATATTAGGGTTTAGGGTATGAAATTGGGAATCGATTGAAGTGAGACGGAGATTATCGGAGAGAACAACGAAGGAGAGAGGGGCTTTGATGAGATAGGATTGTTGAAAAGAAGGATCGAAAATAATTGATTTCAATTTGGAGCAAACGGAAGAACATCGAATTAAGGATACAGCAGGTAGCTTAAGCATAATATCGAAGAGTATGTGAATTGGAATGTCCAGAATTTGGATATTCTCATCAACAAACCTTACCTCTACCTCTCTCTTACACCTTCTTCTCTCCTTTTTTGTTTTCCGTTCCATTTTCACTTTCTTTTTTTTTATCTCTCTCTCTCACTACCTAGTACTTAACACGCACAACCATCATTTTTTTCTCTAAAATACATGTAATTGTGTACCTACCACTCCCTCATATTCATTGTCCCTCTATAAGCCTTTCAACTCAATTTATAGACAAAATCTGAGTTAGATTGGATCCATTTTGATAATTGTTTCATCTGATCCTATTTAATTTAATTTTTTTTTTAAAGAAATTAAATTAAATCATTATGGATTAAATAAAATATTTGTATTTTCTATGTTAAATTTGAAACAATGAACAACTTGGTTTGACCTTGAATCGACTAAATAAAATTCTCAATAAAAATATTTTATCTCCTCAATAATATAAGCAAATATTTATTTCTAAAATTTATTGAATAATTGATGTATGTAGTTTATAATATAGACCAAATACATCTATTACTAAATCAACCTAAAAAAATTTGCTTGGAATATTAACTAAAGGAAGTAGTTCAATTTTGTGAAAGTTCTAACATTTAAACTAAATATTATTTAAAATTTTAACACTTGAATTTATTTAAAACAATTTAAGATTAACACATTAAAATCGTGAAAATATTATAATAAAAACAATTATTTTAACGAGTTTTGTTTACGAGTTTGAAATCATAAACTCATTATTGAACGAGTCACTCATACCCGTGACCATCCCTATTGTTAGCAGATGTTGAATAATTAAAATTATGTAATATTAATTATGAAAAGCTTTTTTTGGTCAAACAAAATTATAATTATATTATAAAAAACATTCAATAGTAATTTTAGTATAAAAAACTTTAATCATAATAGTTTTAAATTTATTACTTTTTTATGTTGGTTCTAACTTATTGTTACAAAACCACCTTTTTTGACAAAACAAAACCACCTTGTTTCTAACTTCTAAGGTGAGTGGTGAATTTTTTTTTATAAATGAAGTAGCAATAAACGTCACAAGAAAGGGGGGGTTTGAATTGTGACCCTTTTTAAAAATTATTCCTGTAACTTAAATAAGTAATATATGCTCAAGAAAATATTTGGTTAGTGGTAATAATATATTA
>Ga0228710_1005523_pt1 | contig 19606 bp, 12 predicted proteins | sample MedpolnodulmetaG_FD_177995 | JGI IMG/M metagenome (GOLD analysis project Ga0228710, IMG submission 177995) | Root nodule microbial communities from Medicago polymorpha collected in Santa Monica, California, United States - pink nodules | ecosystem: Host-associated > Plants > Roots > Nodule... | reverse complement strand
ACTCAATAAGTTTTGAAATGAAGCTTGGTTCAAGTATGACATGGGGATAACAAACCGCTTCATTTGCTCTCCAACATATACTGCAAGATAGCCCTTTGGCACATTCACAGCTTTTGATGATGCTTGGCTACCTGTAAATGAAGTTCGTCTAATAGCAGGTAAACGGAAACCCATTTCAAATGCTTTGAAGAACAAGATGAATTTCTCAGATGTAAAATAAATGTATATAAGTTTGATTGTTTGATTGATTTGTGATTGTTGTGAAGGAGGACAGTGTATTTATAGATTTCAAGAGTTTCTTTGAAATCTAGTTGTTAGAAAATGGTTGTTAAAATGATGGGGCCCATGAGACAAGAGATCACATGGTATTGTCTTAGATGCCTCTATCAAGGATCAATAAGTTCAATAAGAGTGCAAACTGTAACCACTCAAAATCTAATGAGATATGCTTATCATGTTATACTCAATGATTGTACAGTGCCAACTCATTTCTTTTCAGACATGGCACATGTTCTCTTCACATTGATGACACAACTTAATGTTGATGAATGACCTGACGAATATGAGAAATATTAGCCATACACTAACATACTATCAATTGTGCATATTTATTGTTCTTGACTTAGTTCTTGAAGGGTCAGGTTGGAGACAATAGACAAGCAGACTATGGTTCACAAGAGATCACATGATACTGTCAAGAGGTCTTTCTCAAAGATTTAATGATCGCTCAAGACTTGAGACAATAATTAATTATATGTCACATTATGAAAAGGATGACAATTTTTTATAACGAACCTGTAGTGGCCTACAAAATTGATTTAGCAGACATTGACAACAATGTATGTGGTCAATTGTAAGAGACTTGAAAAAGAGGATATAAATTCAAGTTATATTTTGGTCGTTATCCAAGTTTCGTGTGATGGAAAGCTGATAGGCTAGACCCACATTTCCTACCAAATTATGAATACTTTCCTGCACAACATATAAAGATTTGCACTAAGCTAATCAGGATGTAACAAAGAATTATGCAACAAACCTCTGAAGCTAAAAAATTTGTTAGTAGCATATATTTCTATGCTTGTGATCACTTACGAAAAATCTTAAGTCAAAATTGCACATAACCTATTATTAGTACAATTCTAGTCACATCTGTGACAATGGCCAGAATAAATTCATGACCAAAACATCTGAAAGCACCTTTGTATTATATATCAAGTTTCAGATTTTTTTTATGTAGGCACAAATTCTGCAACAGTTGCATCAAAATCAGATTTAGACAGCATGTTAGGGGACCTGCAGCATTCCAAGAAACTGAATTTAATTTTTCGAATAAAATAAAATAAGTTACCTCAAAAATGTGTAAACTCATCCAGTATAACCAACAGCTGAATATTGCAATCAATAGAAACACTGTCATTTCAATGTAAACTCGTGACACATTGACAAGAAGCAAATCTGATGTTATAGAATTTTAAAAAAACTGATTCTGCGATGTATGCAAACTTACAAGTGGAAATTCCTCATCAATTAAGAAAAAACATTTAAAAAATACCAATTGAATGGGAACATTGCATTTTCAATGCAGCAAAGCTTGCAACAATACAAATTATGTCACATTTCAAATCCTTATACCAGTTAAGTGGAAGAGAAAACTCGAAACATGAAGAATGTTTTTAGAGCATTGGGATGGAACCTAGTGTGAAAAATGCATACAATGGTAAAAGATCCCAATGCGAAGCGCTTTTCTCAACAAGCAGATCATGGGAAACTCAAGAAAAAATCAGAACTTTCATGCATTAGTTCTATTAATTATATCTGATGTTTTTATTGTTTCCCTTCAATTTTAGGTTTCTAATGATTTTAGGTCCTAATTAGTAACAAGTTTGAACTTTGAATGATGCATCCAAAACAATGTCCTAATTACTAGTGATTAGTCAAATGGTTGGCTCAACTGTATGACCACAGTATATGGATGATTAATTAATTGGATATAGATATTGTAACAAGATTTCATAGTCCTTATCTTTTGTCCAATTATATATATGAGCAAGAGTTTATAACTAGTTTGAAGTTCAACAACTCCAAACTAGATTTCATGGTTTAATTATGGATTGAATTTCAAGCAATAATAGCCACCAGGCATTCTATCCTATAGAAACAAGGACAAAATACTTGATAAGTATGTTTAGATCTTGTCTGAAACATGTAAAGAAGGTCTCTTTCACAAACCTAATCCTTAGTGAAAACCTCCAAGACAGTGGCATGTGATCATTAATGAGACATGTCCCTAACTAAACCCCATTGAATAACTCATTCACCATACAATTGGTTTCTTAAGTCTATATATACCCCTCATTGGATTTACAAGCAACACAAATAATTCTTACCTTAAATCAATCGGAACTCAAGTTCACTTTCTTCTACTACTTCTTTGAGACCATTCTGTTGTGAACAAACAAAACAAGAATGGGTTTTCGCTTACCTGGTATTAGAAGGTCATCATCTAGTGCAAGTCAATCATCTAGCAAACAAGTGGAAGTCCCAAAAGGCCATCTTGCAGTGTATGTTGGAGAGAAAATGAGAAGGTTCATGATTCCAGTATCATTCTTGAACGAGCCTTTATTTCAAGAATTGCTTATCCAAGCTGAAGAGGAATTTGGTTATTGTCATCCAATGGGTGGTCTCACAATTCCCTGCAAGGAAGACGTCTTCTTACATACAACTTCTCTCTTGAACGGTCTATAATTAATTCACATAAATGCTAACATAGTCATATGAATGATAACATATATAGGACAATAGGATTGACCAATTGAGACGATTTTTGTACATCAGCAATTTTTTTGTCAATTTTGATGTTTCCTCTTAAGTGGAAATCTTAAATGAGAACTTTAAGAAACTATATTCTTCTGAATTTATGTCTTGTTTTTTAGTGTCATTTCAAATAATTGCATTGTATGCACAAACACAAGCCATGCACCAAGACTGGTTATACTTTTGCATATATTACGAGGCCATGCAAACCTTTGTTTAAAGAAAACCTGTCTTTAAACTATAAGGATAAGCAAAATGTAAATGAAGAAATGAATATACCAATAATTGATCAGATAAACCAACGTTAGTCACCAATTAATCTGTGAGTTGCATGTTTCTTGTGATGTTGAAGAATGTGGTGGAGACCACAATCACAAGGACTTCCCGTGTTCACATGGACTTGTCGTAAAAAATGTTAATAGAAAGCACGTCATTAGCGGCAACCCTTTTCTCTGATTTCCTATCAGACTTCCACTAATCATAAGAGAGTATATTTCGTATTCCTTCAAGCAAAGGATTACCAAAATAAAGTGTGTTAAGATGGATTGTTGTATATGGAGTTCTGTCATGCAAGTTTTGATAAATAAAAACACCGTTCGTAACAAACAGTGATAAATAATAACACATTTGAGCTAAACATTAACTAAAAAAGTTAAAAGTAAAAACATTTTCTCTAGAGTGCAATTGGTAACTTTTAGAATTTGTGTTGAACTTAACTCAACTTTACAAAACCGACTTGTAAGGTGAGGGGCGTCACTCTTTACAAACTCTAATCGGATCTTATCTTTATTCAACGTGGAACTCATCATCACAAACTTGCTTTCAGAGGTTAGGTCTGTGTAAGACTAAGTTGATGGCTGAATCTCACAGGACTTGGAATAGTTGGAGGAGCTTTCTTTTTTATTATAGCTCAATTGCTCTGTCTAGATGAAAAAGCAGTAGATAGAAGCACAAGACAAGTAAAAATTTGTGAGCTTAGAACCAAGATTGCTTATCAACTATATAGTTTGGCTGAATGTGTTATTAGGTCAGAGAAATTTGCAGGAATATTCGAGCTCGATATTGCATACAGCACATACCCTTATGTCATCATTATAATAAACCAAGGAAATTTAGATATTGTTTCATAAATATTTTTCATTTTTTTTTCCAAGGAATCACCAGTTTTATAGTATATATATATATATAGAAGCATATAGGAGCCCATTGAGTTGTTGAATGTATTCTTTCATTATGATTATGATTAGAAATAAATTATAACAAATAATTTGTTCCTGAATGAATTTGTCATTCAGATGGACAATTCTAACTCATTCCAAAGGTAGGAAAATGAAACGAAATCTTTACAAATCTAAATGATGACTATTGTACAAAATTTTCTTGCTAATCTATGTCAGTCTCCTTTAGTGTAAGATTTATAGCCCATTGAAGTGAGAAGTAATATGCAAGAAAACATCTTCTGTGCAAGGAATTGTGAGGCCGCCCATTGGATGGTCATATCCAAATTCTTCCTCGGCTTGACTCAACAAATTTTGAAATGAAGCTTTGTTCAAGTATGACATGGGGATAACAAAACGCTTCATTTGCTCTCCAACGTACACTGCAAGATAGCCCTTTGGCACATTCAATACTTGTGATGTTTGGCTACTGCTGAATGAAGCCCGTCTAATAGCTGCAGGTAAACGGAAACCCATTTCAAATGTTTTGAATAAAGAGATAAATTTTTCAGATGTATGATAAATGTATATAAAGTTTGATTGCTTGAGTGATTTGTGATTGTTGTGAAGGAGAACACTATATTTATAGTTTCCAAGAGTTTCTTGAAATCCCTTTGCTAGAGAAATGATTGTTAAAAGAATAGGGCCCAAGATGAGAGATCACATGGTGTTGTCTTAGATGCCACTATTAAGGACCAATAAGTTCTATAAGAATGAAAACCCTATCTTCAGAATGAAAGGCTCATGATAAACTCAATGCTTGTCCAATACCTATTCATTTCATTTCAGACATGCATCAGACACGGCACATGTTCTCTTCATATTGATAACACAACTTAATGTTGATGAATGACCTGACGAATTATGATAAAAATATCAGTCATACGCAAACACATTATTTATCAACTGTGCATATTTACTGTTCTTGATTTAGTTTTGAAGGGCCAGGTTGGAGATAATGGACAAGCAGACTATGGTTCACCAGAGATCACATGATACTCTCAAGAGGTCTTTCTCAAAGGTTGAATGATTGCTTGAACTTGAGAGAGTAATTAAATGTATGTCCCACATTATGAACTTGGTTGTTACAAAGGCTAAAAAAAAATTATAACAAAACTGTAGGTGTCCTACAAAAATAATAATTTAGCAGACATAGACAGCAATGTAAGGCACTTGAAAAAGAGGATAGAACCCCCAGTTTTGAATGTTTGCTTAGAAGACAAAGTTTAGATTGTCAGTTTGTATAGTGGTAAAATATCCCAATGAGAAGTGCTTGCTCAACATGCAGTGCATGGGAAACTCTCAAGAAAAATTCGGAACATACATGCATTGGTTCTGTTAATTATACCGGTGTTTTTATTGTGTTCCTTCACATTTCTGCTCAACATGCAGTGCATGACAAATTTGAACAATGGATCCAAAACATGTCCTAATTACTAGCTAGTGATTAGTCAAATGTTTGGCTCAACTGTATGACCACAGCTTCAAAGTAGATTTCATGATTTAATTATGCATTGGATTTCAAGCAATAATAGCCACCAAGTGTTCTATTCTATAGAAACAAGGACAAAATACTTGATAAGTATGTTTAGATCTTGTCTGAAACATGTAAAGAAGGTCTCTTTCACAAACCTAATCCTCAGTGAAAACCTCCAAGACAGTGCCATGTGATCATTAATGAGACCTGTCCCTAACTAAACCCCCATTGAATAACTCATTCACTATACAATTGGTTTCTTAAGTTTATATATACCCCTCATTAGATTTACAAGCAACACAAATAATTCTTACCTTAAAGCAATCAGAACTCAAGTTCACTTTCTTCTACTACTTCTTTGAGATCATTCTGTTGTGAAGAAACAAAACAAGAATGGGTTTTCGCTTACCTGGTATTAGAAGGTCATCATCTAGTGCAAGTCAATCATCTAGCAAACAACTGGAAGTCCCAAAAGGCCATCTTGCAGTGTATGTTGGAGAGAAAATGAGAAGGTGTATGATTCCAGTATCATTCTTGAATGAGCCTTTATTTCAAGAATTGCTTAGCCAGGCTGAAGAGGAATTCGGTTATTGTCATCCAATGGGTGGTCTTACAATTCCCTGCAAGGAAGACACGTTCTTACATACAACTTCTGTCTTGAACAGGCTATAACTGATTCGTATGAATGATAACATAGATAGGAATGATAACATAAGATAGTAGGATTGACCAGTTGAGACAAATTTTGTACATCAGCAATTTCTCTGTCAATTTTGATGTTTCCTCTTAAGTGGAAATCTTAAATGAGAACCTTAATAAACTATATTCTTGTTAAATTATTTGTTGTTTCTAAGTAATTTCAGATAATTGCATTGCATGCACAAATACAAACCTTTCTTTAAACTATAAGGATAAGCAAAATGTAAATGAAGAAATGAATATACCAATAATTGATCAGATAAACTAATGTCAGTCGCCAATTAATCTGTGAGTTGCGTGTTTCTTGTGATGTTTGAAGAATGTGGTGGAGACCACAATCACAAGGACTTATAGAGCTCTTCACATGACCTTGTCGCAAAAAATGTTAACAGAAAGCACGTCATTAGCGGCAATCCTTTACTCTGAGTTCCTAGTAGGCTTAAACTAATCATAAGAGAGTATTTTTCGTATTCCTTCAACCAAAGGATTACCAAAGGAAAGTATGTTAAGATTTAGTGTTGTATATGGAATTCTGTCACGCAAGTGTTGATAAATAACAACACCATTCATAACAAACAATAATAAATAATAAACATTTGAGCAAAACATTAGCTAAAACAGTTAAAAGTAATTTTTTTTGCCTTCCTCTAGCAAAAGTAAAAGAGAAATTGACCAAAACAAGAGCAATTGGTAATTGTTAGAATTTCGGTTGAACTTAACTCAACCTTACAAAACCGACTTGTAAGGTGAGTGGCATCACTCTTCAAAATTCTAATCGAATCTTATCTTTATTCAATGTGGAACTTGAGTCTTTCTCAATAGTAATATAGCATTTATAATTATCACAAGCTTGCTTTCAGAGGTTGGGTCTGTGTAAGAATAAGTTGATGGCTGAATCTCATGGGACTTGGAATAGTTGGAGGAGCTTTCTTTTTATTATAACTTAAATGCTCTGCCTAGTAGAAAAAGCAGTAGATAGAAGCACAAGACATGTAAAAATTTGTGAGCATAGATCCTAGATAACTTATCAACTGTTATAGCTTGGCTGAATGTTTTATTAGGTCAGAGAAATTCGCAGGAATATTCGAAATCGATATTGCTTACAGCAGATACCCTTATGTCATCATTATAATAAACCAAGGAAAATCTAGATATTGTTTCATAATTTCTTCTTCTCTTTTCAAATGAATCATCATTTTTATAATTTATAAACAGAAGTATATAGGAGCCCATTGAGTTTTTGAATGTATTCTGTCATTATGATTAGAAATAAATAATAACAAATAATTTGTTCCTGAATAAATTTGCCATTCAGATGGACAATTCTAAATCATTCCTAAGGTAGGAAAATGAAACAAAATCTTTACAAATCTAAATGATGACTATTGTACAAAATTTTCTTGCTAATCTATGTCAGTCTCCTTTAGTGTAAGATTTATAGTCCATTGAAGTGAGAAGTAATATGCAAGAAAACGTCTTCTGTGCAAGGAATTGTGAGGCCGCCCATTGGATGGTCATATCCGAATTCTTCCTCGGCTTGACTCAACAAGTTTTGAAAGGAAGCTTGGTTCAAGTATGACGCGGGGATAACAAACCGCTTCATGTGCTCTCCAACGTACACTGCAAGATAACCCTTTGGCACATTCAATACTTTTGATGTTTGGCTACTGCTGAATGAAGCCCGTCTAATAGCTGCAGGTAAACGGAAACCCATTTCAAATGTTTTGAAGAACAGGATGAATTTCTCAGATGCAAGATAAATGTATATGAGTTTTATTGCTTGAGTGATTTGTGATTGTTGTGAAGGAGGAAACTATATTTATAGTTTCCAACAGTTTCTTGAAATCCTTTTGCTAGAGAAATAATTGTTAAAAGAATGGGACCCATGAGATGAGAGATCACATGGTGTTGTCTTAGATGCCACTATTAAGGATCAATACGTTCAATAAGAGTGAAAACCCCACTTTTGGAATGAGAGGTTCATTCTAAACTCAATGCATGTACAATGCCTACTCATTTCAGAAATGCATCAGACATGGCGCATGTTCTCCTCACACTGATAACACAACTTATTGTTCTTGAAGGGCCAGGTTGGAGACAATAGACAAGCAGACTATGCTTCACAAGAGATCACATGATACTCTCATAAAGTCTTTATCAAAGATTGAATGATTGCTTAAGACTTGAGACAATAATTAAATATATGTCCCACATTAAGAAAGCTGGTCGTTACAATTTACAAAGGCTAAAAATTTCTGATAACAAAACTGTAGGTGGCCTACAAAATTAATTTTCAGACATGGATAACAATGTTTGTGGAAAACTCTAAGTCATTATTCAAGATTGACATTTGTTGTTTCTTGATAATAAGGAGATACAAATGGGCCATACTGTTAGTTTGAGTTATGGTGTCAACCACTCATTTGGGGGCTGTGTGAGTGTGACGGAAACCTAATTGGTTCGATTCACATTTCCTACCAAATACCTTTTGAATTATGATCATTTTTGTGCAAAACATAAAATTTTGTACTATGGAAATCTGGTTGTGAGTCCACTAATCAGAATTAAATACTACAAGCTCAAGCTTTTTGGTAACAACAGACCTCTGAAGCGACTTATCCCAATACAAAAACTGATACTACAATGTAAGGAACTTAAAATGAAAGTTCCTCATGAATTATGAATAAGATTTAACAAGTACCAAACTAGTTGGGACACCGGCTATTCAACACAGTGAAGTTTGCAAGAATACAAAGTATGACACATTTTAAATTCTGCTAGATCCGTGGAAGAGTGAAAACACGAAACACGGTGGATCTTTTGATTGTTAGATTGGAATTCAATCATGTTGCATGAGTCTATCCATATACAGACTTGCAACAGCTGCCAACTATATTTCATGGTTGATTGAATTTCAAGCAATAATAGCAACCAGTTTTCCTATCCCAAGGACAAAATATTTGTTATGTTATAGATTGTCTGAAACATGTGAAACAGGTCTCTTTCACAAGCCTAATCCTAAGTGAAAACCTCCAAGACAGTGCCATGTGATTATTAATGAGCCATGTCTCCAACTAAACCCATTGAAAACCTCATTCACCATACAATTGGTTTGCGAAGTCTATATATACTCATCATTGGGTTTACAAGCAACACAAATCATTCTTACCTCAAAGCATCATAATTCAAGTTAACTTATTTTCTCTACTACTTCGTTGAGATCATTCAGTCGTGAATAAACAAAACAAGAATGGGTTTTCGCTTACCTGGTATCAGACGATCATCATTTACTGCAGGTCAGTCATCTAGCAAACAAGTGGAAGTCCCAAAAGGCTATTTAGCGGTGTATGTTGGAGAGGAAATGAAGAGGTTCTTGATTCCAATAGCATTCTTGAATGAGCCTTTGTTTCAAGAACTGTTGAGCCAAGCTGAAGAGGAATTCTGTTACTGTCATCCAATGGGTGGTCTTACAATTCCGTGCAAGGAAGATGTGTTTTTACATGCAACTTCCCGCTTGAACGGCCTATAATTAAATTTGTATGGCAAAAAAGTTATATGAAGATAACATAACACAGTTGGATTGACTAGTTGTAACAACTTTTGTACATATCACAAAAAAAAATTGTATAAGTAGAAATCTGAAATGAGAACCTTACAAAACTATATTCTTGTGAATTTATCTATTGTTTTTTGTGTCACCTGAAATATTTGCATTGCACAAACACAATTCATGCATTGATTTTATGGATAATGTCTATTACATGCTAGTAGATATGGTAATGCAAAATTGGTATATATTACGAAAACATGCAACAAAACTCGAAACAGATAAATCTTCAAACAAAAACCTTTCTTTAACCTAAAAATATTTTCAACTTAATTGGCACATGATAAAATTTTGAGAAAAAGTCAGTAGAAGTCAAATTAAAATGATGAAAGGAATATACAACAACATCAACAACCAAGCCTTATCCCACTAAGTGGGGTCGGCTAAATGGACCAAATGACGCCATAGTGTTCTATCATAGACCAAATTTGGATCCAAAATGATGAAAGGAATATATCACATAATAAAACATCTTAGTTCTTACCAATTATTATTAAGTTGGATTCTTCTATTGATGTATGCATACAGGTTGAAGTAGAAGGAGACACATTCAATTTCAAAATTGTCATCAGCACCTCGTCAATACTTACTGAAATCAAAGTGAAAGGGAACGGAATTGAAAACGAAATGCAGAAAAGAGAACATACCTGAACGGAGAAAAGTTACGAGAGTGAGAAATTGAAGAAGAAAAAAAAAGTCAAAAAAATTTGGACCATTTCTCGATTTGTGCGTGTCATCCTTGCGCAGGGGCCATGCTAATCTTCTCTGTATCGTTCCAATTTTATCGGATGTCCCCGAAGGGACAATCCTAGCTGTTCGTCTGTGATATATAACCACTTAAAAAGATAAAGATGTAGGCGATGTGGGACTAATAGAAAACGTAGTATACAAATACAGTGAAATACTTCTAAACCAGCCTTCACCCAAGTCCAAAGCAAGCGACCATGATGAATGCTGCATGCATCTTCCTCTTTCTCATTCTCACTCACTGAATTGAGTTGAGTTTCAGATTTATTGAATAAACCAATCAAGAAGTTAAGTGAACTTCTTCTTCCTCTCCCTCACACTCAGACCAAGAAACAAGTACAATCGTACATATACATACTCATATACATATTTTTTTAGACAAAATGTATTTACATGCGCAATTGAATAGACTAATTTTTTGAAGCTAGTGTTTTTTCATACACATCTGCAGGGATGGAACTCTCAACTAAAGATTTAAATATCTACTACTTGTGTCACACTATGTTGATATATGCTCATATCCTACATAAAACCTTGGGTCCTCTTATTTTAACTCAAACTTGGTTGGGGTGAAGTTCATGGCTTATATCACTTTTCACTAGCTTTGTGTGTTGTGAGGCACATTGAAACTGTGTGGTCTTGATCAAACAGTCTAATTTTTTTTTGTTCGAATTTAAGATTGTAAAACAATTTAAATCCAAGCTTCAAATATGAATCGTACAATCAAGATCAAATGGTTCAAATGTAATTCCTTTAATTTGATATGGTTAGTGAAATGTAAATCTTTGTTAATTTGATTAATCTTATAGTTGGTGATTTATCAAAAAAAAAATACACAAATCAATTTTTTCACAATCTTATAGTTGGTGATTTATGTATAGAGTTACTTGGTGATCAACTTTATGTAAATTTACTTTGCTTAATAACTGACCATAAATATTGCATTTTATCAATCCAAACATCAGAGAATTTTCATTGAATAGATCAATTCCACAAGCTTTCATAATATTTCGCAATTATTTGATACTTGATTAAATAACTTCAAGTAAATGGATGGTACAGTTTTTAAAAATATAATTGAGTGTCTATAAGATGACATAGCTACAAATGTTTCGTATAACTTCTCGCGGTCTCTAGCATTTTTCTTTATGAAATTTTGTGTGTTTGAGTTTAATCATTAATATTAATATTTTATTTTTTAACAAAAACAATTTGAATTCAATTCCATGTGAACTTGTGTGAAAGAGTAAGTCTACACTACATAATTCCAATGACATTTCAGAATTTGGGTCTATTATTAGTAGTGTTAAAAATCTTATTTCTTTAAATTTCAACTTTGTGGTAAAGTTCCTTAGATGCAAACAAATATGATTGTTCATTTATCAGCAAGAGGCCAAGAGCGGCCAATTCTTTAGACCCCGATGCGACCCCTACCCCCTCACACACTCACTCGCTCATCTTTGTTCGCTTCAGTATATAACAAAGAGGTTGAATATTTTGAGCTCAGTATATAACACTGAAATGAACATCAAGTAATATTTCTTAAGACAAAATTGTCATTTTGTTTGATCTCCTTTTCCTTTGTGAATGAAATATCCACTATCAATTAAATTAAAAATACCGGCCATAAAGGGACTGAATCCAGTAGATTTGATTTCTTGGGACACTCATAAAATTACAACAGACATTTAATTTAGTACATAATAAATAATAACTAAATGTAATTTACATTAAATGAATTATGTTACACACTACACAGACATGAGATACAGTCATTGTTGCAGTGCACCATCAACTTCACTGCTTTTGTCGGCAACTTCCTGGGCATCTGGGAGATCTTTAATAGTCTGCAAAAGTATAAAAGAATCGTTGTATTACTGGCAATAACTTAGCAACATTAACGATATTATCGACAAGTTTGAAAACAAGATGAGGTTGGAAATCATTTGTTGGTTGATTGAATTTACTATTTAGGACTCGTACAGGGACATGATAAAATAAGGACAAATAGATTAAGAGAGTTGGATAAGAATTAAAGAGGGGATTTATATGAGTCTGATAAGTTCTTATATTTTTCAATGTGTTGTATCTTAGGCAGTAATCCTGACAAGACCGGTCCCAAGCCCGGGTAAAAGGAGAGGGTTGTGTTAGGCCTCGACAGCCAACGTAAAACTTTGTTGAATCTCTATGACATGGACCAAATACGAAATAGTGTGAATGCTAGGTCGTTGCCCGGAAGCAATGCGCTGTATAGCTCGAGTACAGTGTCAAATGAGCAAGGGCCGCTGCGTTTGGGCATGTAGAGAGAAGACCTGTAGATGGTTTATGATAGAACACTATGGCGTAATTTGATCCATGTAGCCGACCCCGCTTAATGGGATAAGGCTTGGTTGTTGTTGTTGAATCTTTGGCAGTCCACTGTATAGTATCGTGTGTTATATCACGTGTTTGAGTGATTCAGAGATGGAGGATGGCAGTGATAAAGGGTGCAGGGTGGCAGTGATGATAATGGAGAGTGTTGGGTGGCAATGGTGAAAGGTGATCAGTGATGGCAGTCGTGGAGTGATGTACACTAATGGCAACAGTGGCAGTGGTGGAAGATGCATGGGCAGTAGTAATGGTAGAGGGCATCAAGTGCAAGGGTGGAAGGTAGGGAAGGGTGGAAAAGGAAATAAAAATCCTATCTCATACTCTAAGTTTCTAGCCAATCCCCTGCAACTAGATTAAGTTTTTAGTTAGAGTGAAAATATAAGCTTATTATCTTCAATTAGATCACCAAACTCTATCAAATCATGGCATGATGATGATAGCTCTCACTTATCTTAACCATCAAAGAACTCCTTATTACCTGATAGAGAAACCAAGAAGCAAAAGCATCTGTGGCAGCATACTCTAGTTGCTCCTTTGACAAATAAGGAGTCTCCCAATTCCCCATTCTTATTTTGCTGGGCTTCTTGAGCTGCAAATATAAATAAGCTTGGTAAATACCCTATCAATATAATTTTGTTTTTCAAGAAAGCAGTTGAAAGTGAAACTCCTTCACATTTTCCCTCTCCGCAAGACCAAAAAAATAAAAAACGGTGGAAAAAGTTTTCTAGTTAACCAGCCAGTTTTGGAAGGGCATAAAAAAGTTTCTTGTGCCATCAGGTGTTTGAAGAATTTTGGACTATTCAAAATGCCATGTACACTATCCAGTCGGTTTTTAAGAAATTTGAACTCAAAGCATACCTGTTTTGATAAAAGTTTTTCGGTCAAAGATGCGAGACCCCACTTATGCAGACCTCCACCTAGCTTTTGATTAGCGTGAAAAGAAAGATCTTCCACACCTTTAATGGATATGTCATAATCTCTCGAAACCTTAGAAGCATCACCGCCAATGCCTGCTCCAACCTTGTATATGTCAAACATCGTATGAAATGAATTACTTATAAATTATGACAATTGATTAGTTCCTGCAGATAGAAAGGAAAACAAACAAGAAAAATAAAATCCAGTTTAATGTAAATAGAAACCTTCAAAACTGAGGAATCTTCAAGTAAACACTGTAGATTTTTAGGGATTCCAGAATGAATTAGATGAAGAACAAGACAATGACTAGTGTCACAACATATCTGCATCACTGCTGTTTTCCCGGGTGGAACACCTGTAAAAGTTTCATACAATACTGATTCAGTAATTTGAAGTTGTGGTAATCAATGCTATTAAAGTATTGTAGTTTTACGGTCACAAAAGGAACAAAAATCTTTTGTTCTGCTGAAAATATAAGAACATAGGTGGCGTTGCAAGTTGCAACAAAGCTATTACAGGATAGATAATTCATAAGCTATGTGACCGAGTAAAGAGCCAAACAATTGACTAGAAGAAAACTGTTAAAGCACTTGTAAGTTGTAAGTGTGCTATACTGCTATTCCCATGGAAGGACGTTTTCTTCCTTGAGGTTCTTCAACCAATAAAATCATCGAATTTTCTTTACTGGAATTCCTATTAGCCTAGTTGTTTCTCTGGTCCATGGTCCCAAACAGATACAAATACCAGACTAGAACTAGTTGATCAACTTCCTTCACTCTTGTTTGCATACTAAATCAACTAAAACATCTCGATATCACCACATTGCCAATATTGTTACTTAAAGGCAGAAATCTTAATAGAGTCAATACAACTAGGTAGGTAAATACCATAACCAGCTACTTAAACATAACAAGAAACCGAACCAACCTCTTTTAAAGGTGGGTCTCCACTCAATGTCAAATCCGATTGGAATTTGCATCATCTCTCTTTTCTTTTGTACAATGCTTTTTAGGAACTTTGTTACAGCTTTCTCCACATCATTAAACGTCCTACTGTACATAATTTTCCCACAAAACTTCATTACAGGTAACCTCATCTTTAAATGGCCTTGCAACAATAAAAAAGACATGTGAAAAGTTTATTAGAAAACCAAAAGGAAATATTGATGAAATTTATACACAGTTTTATTTTGTAGAGAACCATTATGAGATTCAAGCTCTGTTTGGATAGCCTAAACTAATCATCTGTTTCCAATTAAGCCAGTAAAACAATAACAAAGTAGTCAAATTGAGTTTCATTCAAAATACTAACCAATATAAGTTAACAAAGAGTAGTAAATACTATGAGCCAGTTTGAAAGTTCGAAAAGTTTTTCCACGAGCACTTACATGAAAATAAAATTCAAATAATCCCATAATGGTTATGGTGGAAACTGGTCTAAACAGATGAATAACTGAAACTAAAGATACTTCATTTATTAAATAAATCTCTGTTTAGGAGCTTCTAAGTTCTTTACTAAAAAAAAAAACGGGGGGGAACTTGTAAGTTCTACTTCTAACAGAGACAGTAATTACACAGACAGATAGAAAGTACAATTAGATAGAAGATAATAGAATGGTAACTGCTAATAACCACTTTAGTCTCTTCTAATACCCTATATCTATCTCCTCCCTCTTTTGGTCGAGAAACATAATAGCTATACAAAATAACTAGGGGTGGGCAAAAAAACTAAAAACTGAACCAAACTGTTGAACTGAACCGATCCAAACTGGTATTGAACCGAACCAGTACATTAAAAATCTGAACCGATCCATACTTAGAGGTTCAGTTATAACTGAACCATTTTTGAAAAAAAAAGCAAAACTGAAGTTAACCAAAAACTGAACCAAAAAACGTGTTGACTCATTTCACTCCCAAATCAGATCGCAATCCCTAATCATCGCAATCGCAAAATCTCAGATCCACAAAATCTCAGATCACAATCGCAAATACACCAGTTTCTGGCCACCACAACCTTGCTCCGCCGTGGAATTCCACCTGGTTTCAACAACCTCAGGTAAATTTCGATCTCTCTACGTTCTTTTTGATTATGAGCTGCGAATTTCGACCTCAGGTGTCGCAACATTGTGATTATTGTTACTTTACTGCTGTAACGTTGAATTTGTCACTATAGATGATTTGGTTTGAGATTAAGGGTTGTTTGGATTGAATTATTTTAGTTTATAGCTAATGCAAACAACTTATTTCCGTTATTCCTTAGGATAGTTTGTGAAAACATCTTATTGCTTATGTGCATGTTGGATCAACTTATTTGAGCTTATATAATGAATAAGTACTTATAACACTGTTTGGGAGAATTTATGAATAGTGTTATAGTGTTATTTATAATTTATATATTAAGATAGTCATGGTGCATGTTACCTTTTCTGCTGTGCTGTTGAATTGGCCGGTAAAACATGATTTGGTTTGAGATTAAGGGCCTTCTGGATAGAATAATTTGAGTTTATGTACTAACATAGAGCTTATGAAAACAACTTTGGGTTTGTTTGTTTGAGTTTTTCCACTGTCATAAGTTTGATGAGACTGTTTGTATAGAACTTATGAAAACAACTTATGACATGTTCATAAGATTGTTTCAGGTTATTTTCATAAGTTCTTCCAGGTAGCTTATGAAAATAGGTGAATTGGTTTTAAAACTTCAGAAACTTCTGTCCTGATTCTGTATATACTGATTTTAACAGAAGTTAATGTCATTTTACTATTGCATTGTCTAAATGTTACTCTCTTCTCTTTTTTGTTGTTGAAAATATTAGCTTACTTTTGAGAGTGACATGTGAGATAAAACTTTACATTCAGTTGTCAGCTTTCAAAAAGTGAATCATTTAGCTTATATGTTTGTTATATTTAGTTTGGAAACTATTCTCCTTGACTGTTTTCTTCTTTAACAGAGCCTGATAAAAACAGCTATGACTATGACTATGAGTCTATGACTAGCAATTTCCATAAAGTCCCCTCTCATTTGAACTGTCATTTTGAACTATGCGAGTATTTTTCGTAGTTACCTTTGTAGTAGACTTTCATTTGGCTTGATAGTGAATTATTGTCTTACACCTTTGGGCTAAGTTCCCTGTGTTACCTTGGACATGTAGAACGCATATGTAGACAACACCTTTCTGCCTCCGTGTGCCAAATTATACTAAATCAATAAGTTTAAAATTTTATTGTTTTGTCTCATCAATTTTTTATTTTTATTATGTCTATTGAAGTGTATGTCAGATGTGCAGAATTTGAGGATTTGTTACAAAGTTATTCGGTTACTTAAGTTTGTTGGGTTTAAAATTGGTTAATCAATGGGTTATTTCACGGGCTAGTTGGCAGAATTCTAGATATAAATACCTGATCCCTTGTAATTCCAAGTTGTGTTATGAATTTTCATTTGTTTTAATTTCTTTTGTGGAATTCATCTGCTCTGTTCTATATTCTCTGAGACTTTTTCTTGTGTTATGGTGTTATAGGATAAATGTATTGTTAGGATATATAAGGAGGAGTTAGTAAGGAAAGTTATAGGATAAAATTGCAGAGACCATAAAAAAACTTAGAGGAATTACCTGTTTTTTTATTATGCTTGCAGCTTATCAGATTTGCTATATATATGTTAGTTTCTAATAATATTTAATATAATTTTTGCAGAGATGATTTCTTCATCATCTTATGCAATGGCATTGGCTAGTGTGGTTAATCTCGATGATTGATGTTGGTTGCTAATTGATGGAGAGTTTTGTTTTGTTAGATGTCAATACATTTTAGTTTTTTTAGAGGCATACTTCAAGGCCTTCAAACTTATGTAGGTGAATTACATGTTGATGTTGTGTAATGCAGCGAACAAATTGATTCCATGATAACATTTTAATTTTGTGATGATGTTGCTGATGTGTAAAACTGTTTGGTTCAGTTCAATGAATATCATAACAGTTCAATTTAATTCGAAAAAAACCATTTAAGTTGACAATAGTTCGGTTCAGTTTTTTTTCAGTGTAATAGTTAACTTATAGAACAGTTTCAGTTCAGTTCGAGTTGTTCCATTATAGTTCAGTTTACATGCAGTTTTGGTTCAAAACCAAACTTTGCCCACCCCTAAAAATAACTGCTGCCTAAGCCCATTTAAATTTGAGAATCCCTCCCATGTAAACGTGTAAGGGCTTTTTTCAATTAAAGCAGAAATCAATCTAAATTGTAGCAAAGTTGTCTAGACATGCACCAACAAGTGATCAATATAATAATAATTTAAATGGGGGAGAGGAGAGGAAGTGGGACCTGGAGAAGGTGGGAGTTGAAGAGCAATGAGCGATGTGGGTAGGCGGCGACGGCGGCGAGGGGGAGAGTGAGAGGTGATGGGGCGTTTGTTATTGGTGATGGTGGGTTTGGGGAGAGAAGATTGAAGTGTGGCGTCAATGGCTTCAAGATCTTCCTGAGATAAAGGCTCGCATTCGCATACGAATGAGGCGAGCCGCTCGAAACCAAGCTCCTCCTCCCTTTTTCCTTCGCCTGAACAATCCATCAAAATTACTCCGAGGGAACAAAATGATACCGTCAATTTGTGGAGATTTATTTTAAAAACTAAGATACACTTTTTTTAACAAATATAATATGTGGTGGTCGGTCGAATGAGTCAATTTCTTGTCAAAGTTACTTTACCAAAACTTATCAAAAAAATATTACTTGACCAAATATATTATATACTTTTCTCACTTTTATTTTATATAATAAAAAAACATAAAAACATTTGAGGATCCTCGAAAGATAGTAAGATGGTATTTTAATAAAATCAAACAAAAATGAAAAATATATTGTTTAAGTGAATGAGTAGTTGCGGTCTTAAATTTTCAATTATCGATTAATTTATCTCTTGATTTTGCATATTAGAAATTTCTTCCATAAAATTATAACACATCAATTAAAATGGTGTTGATTTTAAAAGAGATGTACTAGAACATTTTTAATGGGGGTCTTGCATTTTGAAGACTTTGTATCTATTAAGTATTTTTATTGGAGATAAAAAAAATTGGGGTCTTATAAGACATATTGTCTGGTTTAAGACCCCAATTTTTAGTAAGACTTGCATTTTTTTAATATTAAAAAATTAAAATATAATGATATAAAATTGTTGATAGTTGATTAATTGGTCTCGTTTAAAAAACTTGCATAAGATATTGAGTTTGAGAGATTGAATGTTTATTAGATACAACTATTAAAAAAATAAAAAATGAGTGATGTGTGCACGTGAGGTTTGAACTTTGTAACAACTAAGCTGAATGTAAACATAGTAAACAATCAATTGTTAGATATCATCACATCACACGTAAATTGGTAGTAGATCTCTTGTCTCAAGCAAGTTTAGCGGCATTAAGGATAGCTGACAATTCAGATATCATATTCGAAACAAAGCCACAAGAATCATAGAACCCAAAGATCCATTCACCATGATAGTTCCTGCATAAACCACTAAAGTCAGCAGGATCTACAATGAAATGAAAGGAGTTCATATCAACAACTATCTTAACCACATCTTTGGATGGAGGATACCATCTCATTAGTTGCAGTTCAATGACATACAGTAGAAACTCTATAAAGTAATAATGTCAGGACCGAAGAAATTTATTAATTTAGAGAGTTATTAATTTATCGATAAATTAATAATTATTAATTTAAAGAGTTTTTAAGTAATTATACAGTACATACCAAACAAAAAGGCAAATTA
>Ga0228710_1005522_pt1 | contig 19606 bp, 8 predicted proteins | sample MedpolnodulmetaG_FD_177995 | JGI IMG/M metagenome (GOLD analysis project Ga0228710, IMG submission 177995) | Root nodule microbial communities from Medicago polymorpha collected in Santa Monica, California, United States - pink nodules | ecosystem: Host-associated > Plants > Roots > Nodule... | reverse complement strand
CAAAGAATTAGCCAGGTCATTCATCACCCAAGCACACTTCTCAATCTTCTGAATCTCCTTCAGAAGTCCACAGCAATTCTTCCTCTCCCTCTTCTTTGACTCGTCCGTAATCCGCTCGTGCAATGACATCACCGGAGCCGCCCATAGAAGCTGCCGTGGAACCGAAAAGTTGAGATGTAATCCTCTATCTTGACAAGGAATTGCAGCCACAAGTGACCACATTGTAAACAACAAAATTGAACTCATTGTATAAATAGCCAATGCAATACCATTTGTAGCAACAAGTTCATTACTCTTTGGAAAACAAAGATTGGTCCCTATTGCTTGTAGTTGTTTTGCAGCTGACCAATTTCTTGATACACTCCAAGAAAGTGATCTATAATGACCAAATTGAGATGAACCTTTATCTTTACTAACATTTTTTCTACCAAATGATCTATTTCTATAATCAAATGAAGAAACATTATTAGAATCTTTACTACTAGCATCAATCATACCAATTTCTAAATCAACAAGAGCTTTCTTAGCGCGACGAAATTGGCCTTCACCAATGATTCTTTTATGATCCAATGCACTAAGAACAATCTCTAACGATTTTTCCCATTGTCGAATTTGTTCAACACCGTCTCTAATAGCATTGCATACATCCAATGCCTTGACACTCCTCTCATAAAACTCATTCACCAATCGATCCAACGGAGGTTTACACACTCTTGATCTATGGTTGTGGAGAATCATCTTGAATTCTTCTTGGCAACAAAGGAATGTATCTAAAAGCTTACTAACCCAAGAAAGAGATAACAAATTATTATTTGAAACTAAAGATAGTTCATTGAACCTATCAGATACATGTTTTTGAAACAAATTAAGCTCTTTATCTATGCTTGAATTTTCCATAGAGTGAACTTGAGTGGCACGTAGATTTAGAATTGAAGAACCTTTATATTTTGTTGTAAAACGCATTCTCAAAGAGAAACTTAGTAGAATAAGTGATTCAAGACTCAAATTTAGGGAATGTAATGAATAGAAAGGAAAAAGTGAGAAAGCAAAGAAGAAAGTGAGGTGAATTTGGAAAAAGGGTTATAATAATGATTGGTTTTATTGGGGAAGATTGGACCGCGTTTATTAACGGGTGTTGGATAATTTAATGGGAAAAGAAATAAAAGAAAAGTACTACTACTACATGTCTAACTAACGAGTACGGAAACTCGGTGAGAAAAAGTAGTTGGAATTTAGAGAGAAATTCTAGATAGGGGTCCCACCATAAAGAGGGCCATGCCATCATTAACAAAAAATTAAGTACAAAAATATTAAATTAAAGTTGTTGGTGGAACCCGTAAGGAGATGGAGCTAGCTTCAAGTGCCTAATTGGGATTTAAAAGATATTTGTATTTAGTTTATATTATAGTCTAGATATATTAATTATTCAATGAATCTAAAAAAAATTATTCTTTTATATTTAAGATCGGAAGGAGTAATTGTTAATCGAGTAGATTCAGGTGGTAAAAACTAGACAAGTTTGCTCTCATTATTAAATGACCTTGAAGTTTGATAAATGAGTGAATTACATCGTTATTTTTTAAAGATGCTTGAATTACACTTCACTTCTCTCTTATGTTAAAATATGAGTAAACCATCAAATTTGTCTCCGTCTTTGTAAATGATTTTCAAATTAGTCCATGACTTTATTAATATTTCAAAATAGTCTATGTCCTTGTCAAAAGTTTCTCAATTAGACCCATGTTGCTATGTTTTTTCACATGACGAGGGACTTAATTGAGAAACTTTTGACAAAGACAATGACTATTTTGAAATATTAATAGAGTTAGTGACTAATTTGATAATCAATTACAAAGACGAGGACCAATTTGATGGTTTAATCGTTAAAATATACAACTTTTCCCTTCTTATTCAAAACATATTAAAAAATATATCACTCCTTCTTTGAGAGAAGCTTAAATTACATTCTTCTCATCTCTTATGTTAAAAACAACATTTTACTCTCTTAATAATTTTTTTATTTCTAATAATCTAACCAAAAAATATAATATAACACACTTCGAAAAAAACAATAGTATTGCGGGTCCATTTAATATAATAAAAATTTGAAATTATTTTTGTTATTTTTTATTCACAATTTCATTAGTATATAGTTTTAAATCCTATTATAAAATATAAAACATCACAAATTAAAATTAAAATATATAAAAGAATTACTAAATTCGGTAAAGTATGGTTATTTAAAAGTGAATTTTAAACTCTAAATTATAAAATAATAACAAGATATTTAAATTTAATTATCATTGACATATAAATTATAAAGAATTGAATTTATTTTTATTAAATGAAGGTTTAAAATTAGTATATATCATAAAAAATCTTTATTTATGTTAAAATATATTAACTGTAGTGTGTATTTAATTATTAAGGGATGTTGTTGTAATTCAATCATCTCATACAGGAGGAGAATATAAATTTTAATTTTCAAAGAAGAATAATGGATATTTTAACATAAGAGAGAAAATGAGTGTAATTCAAGCTTCTCTTAAATGAGATGCGTGTAGTTTACTCTTTATTTTACTGCTTAATGAAGTTAAAGAAATAATCACAAGAAAGGGGTTGAATTGTGACCCTTTTAAAAATTAATCATGCATTTAATAAAAGGGATATGTTAACTAATGCGCTCTAGGCACTAGTTAAGAAGACTAATATAGAAATTTTGCATTGTGAAGTGATGAAAACGAATAATGAGTGTATGATAATCTGTGTATATATACTCTTATGACACATGTTAAAGAACCTAAAATGAATTTTTTTTTGTAGGAAATTGTGCTAATTTATTTTTCTCGAGATTGAAAAATTAATGTTTTGTAATAAATATTTATCATTTATGGAATCCTTAACATACACCCCGTCACTGTTATAAGCAAAAATTTATATTTTAGATTCATTCAATTAATGATAAATATGATCTTTATTATATACCACATACATCATTTAATGAATGAATCTAACATGTTGCTTGCTTGTAATAGTGATCGATGGATGTATGCTCTAATGACACAAGTTAACAACTTCCCTAGTTTAATGTAAAGAGTAAAAGTTAGAGAATTTACTATAATATTTAGAAGAATGTTAACTAATGTCCTAAGAACATTGTTTAAGTATCCAAAACAAGCAAGTTTTTATGAAAAAATTATATAATCATTACATGATCAATCATAACAGCTTATATTTTCAAAACAAAATTTCAATTTATAAATTTCTTAATCATTACCTTGACGGTATGGCTAACTAAATTCTAGTCCTGTTTGGGTTGGGTAATGGGAACACTGATGTGGGGATAAAGAGGTTATGTTTATGTGTTATGAAGTTGGGGAACTTTGATTCATGGCTAAACACGTGGATGAAAAATGTGTGATTTGATAAGTGTCGTGGGTCAAGTTCCTTAAATGCAACTATAGTCTCTGTTGGCGCGTCGAGTGTACTTTCTGACTTTGAGAAATATGGATAGATTTGGCCTCTTTGACTTTGAGAGAAATTGATGGATTTGGCTTTTCTTTAGCGTTGATTTTTTTTACTTTTTATCTAACGCTTTTTATGAAAGGAGGGCTGAAACTCGGAAAAAGCAATTACATCTTAATCAAGCGTAGCTAATAAATGGCTAATTTAAGTCGGACACGACTCGTAATACATTATCTCATTTCTCCATGAAACATCTAATATTAGCTAACGCATCAGCACACCTATTTGTTTTACGATACGAGTGTTTAACCTTCACTTCCCGTTCCATTTGAAGAAGTTGTCTAATTTTTTGAACGAGACTCCTACCACTCGCATGGCTTTCCTTCCCACTCGTAATAATATTAACAACCACCAAAGAATCCAAATTGAAGTCTATTACAGTGAACCCCATATGTTTCGCACACCGGAGACCTTCCAAGACTTCCTAAATTTTTTGAAGAACCCCACTAACCATTCGCTTTCCGAACCTCTAATAAGCCCTCCACACCCCACGGTATTACCATCCTTAAAAGCACCGTCAATATTGATCTTGACCCACCCAATTGGTGGTCCCTCCATCCCACTCCCTCCAAATGTCTCGGCTGAGATGTCATAATATCAGAATTTGCTATTGCATTGTGACAATCATTAACATAACTCATAATAATATTTTTAACATGTAAAAGTGTTCTCTTCAAGGTCTCAGGTTCGATTCTCTTCGGTGTCAATTTAAGTGGGCTAATTTAGTTTTTTAAAAAAAAACATATAAAGGTGTTTGGTAATTATCATTATGAGTTTCCTTGTTTCTCCAATTCCAAATAGCGTGGCAAACAGTGGCCCAAAAGTCCCTCCACTCTACATTATGATTCTAGTAGTCATTTGTAAACAAATTAAATTTAATCCAATGAGACAAATCACCTTAAGAAAACTTGTTCTTGCGGTAAAATCCACTACACACAACCAAAGTGCCATCGCTTTTGGACAGTCCCTCAGCACATGAATTTCAGACTCAATCTCATCATGACAGAACCTACACATTTGATTACCAATCCCCATCTTATGCTTCCTCACTTTGTTTACACCCTCAATCCACATTTGACTCCAAGCTCCAACACTTTTTCCATCGCTTATCGACCAAAACATATTTCTCTCTATCGCAGGCCATAGCTTTACTAAACCCTTCCAGAGGCATGAATACGACGATTTTGCTATAAATAACTCAACAGGAACATCACTTCGCTAATATTGTCTTCATTCTTTTTTAAATGCAGTAATGATTAAAAAAAATAGATTTATAGATTTTCTCACTATTATATTATCATTTTAATTCTTCAAAAAATTCATTTTTTACATACACTATTTTTTTTCAATAAATTTGATGCGTTATATCTTTTCTCATAACAAATAATTATAGTACACTTTCCATCTCTTCAATAAATTCCTATTTATATTTTTTTTGCATGACTCTATCTCTACAATTAAAATTGATTTGTCCGTTGAAGAACTAATGGAGACAACAATGGCGGGAACTGCTCCAGTACAACGGCGAAGAGTCTTCACGGAGGGACAAAAGGTACATTCAGGCATGTTAACACTTCAACGCTCAAGTCAGTGATGAAAATGAGATGAAATGTGTGAAAAGTGAATCGTACTTTGGGGGTGAAGTTAAGTCACCCTTCTATAAACGTGTGTAAGAATAATTGTAACGCCACAGAATTTTGATCCAAGACATTACGTCTAAATAATTTTCTTTTTCTGAAAAACACTACTATTTATTTATTTCATCAATAATATATATTCTAGCAAAACCTATATAAAATTCTTAACATAATTTAATTAAAATTCTTAAACTAATATCCTTCAAAGTTACTTCTAAAATTACAATTCAATTAAAAATCCAATTTTTGTCCCCGCGTACGCTTTCATCACATCAAACTTCATATATCATCTTTGGTACCTACACCATTATATTAATGTAAGGGTCAATTTCCCTTATTCAAATTGGTTCATACTCAAAGCACCAGAAACAATGTTATAAAATAGATAATATTAAAACTTATCAATCAAGTCATATGCTTCAAAGTAAGGTTCACACACATCTTATTTGCAATAAAATAGTCTTAAGTCAATTATCAACCACATGTATACAACAGACTCAATGCAATTATGCGTAAGATGCATGCTCTTATAACTATATGATCCGGATATAATTCCCGCCACTAAGGCATCCACACAGAATATAATTGCAATTCCCGCCACTAAGGCACCACACAGATGCATATGCCATGCATGATCATGAAAATGCAGACTAAAACCCGCCACTAAAGCACCACACAGAATATAATTATAACCCGCCACTAAGGCAATTACAGTCAAATATTAACGCATCATCAAACACACAACCAAAAGTCAATCATTTCACAAACTCACATTTTCATCTTTCTCTTTTCTTTAATTCATTAAAAAAAGTAACACTTCTTTTCCAACACCACAAAAAAAAGATATATGCATGACAAAATAAAATAAATGTCATTCTACGTAGCATTATCATACACAAATCATATAAAATTTAAATTAAACTAATAACTTTTATAAAAAGGTTAAATTTTACCATATAAATTTATACTTTAGTTGTCTTTCTTCTCAACAGACAAGAATCTCTACCTTTAATTCATAACATTATCTCAATACTTAGTATGGACGTATGGGGAAAAAACCCTTACCTTGCCTGTTTTTCGTTCCTAATAGCAAAGGTTAACCCCACGAATTGCTCACACACAGAACAGAACTTCAAAGGAACAAGTTCTGATATAAGGAACAAAACCAAGATAAGAATAAAGAGAATAGAAAAAAAAAAGGCTGGTTTGAGTCCCGCATAGAATAAAAGTGAACCTTCGTAGGAAATAGCTTATGAGTAGGGCCTTGATTGAAATGCCAAGGGAAGAATAAATATAAAATCTTACCTTTTCACACAAAAATGGAATGAATACGGATGAACACCACAAAAATGGAAGAAATAATAGTGACCGGGTGATGAAATGGAATTTGAGGGGAATAACTGGTGTAACTTGAGTCAGTAGAAAGAAAACTCATTGTAAGATAATTGGATAGATGGATAAAGCATGGCTTGTTTTTAGAAACAAAGTAACACCTACTGAATGGGAGAATTTGCTACTAAATATCTCATTGACTCCACAATTTAAGGAACAAAGTGGCATTTAGGGAGGAACAAATAAACACGTAAATGGTACAAGCTAAATATCTAGTAACTACTATTATTATGCCACAATAAAAGAACATGGGTTTGCTATCTATTTTTTTTCCTCCCAGCAAGGCCACTAACTCAATAATTAGGAGGTAGTTGAAATTTCTTTGGCTTGGCAATTAGGCCACAAAAAGAACGTGTACTATATGCATGACGCAAGAGATAATTATCATATTTTTGTCACATCAACTTGATTAATTAAATAGTGGAAATCAAGAAAATTATAATAGCAACGTGTAGAAAATATTGGGATGTTACAATAATTGTCTTAGATAAGTGTGGCTCCTCATCAGGAGGCCGTTGGGAGATACGTGTACGGTTCCTGATCCAGAACAATATATTGACGGACCTCTCTCTTATAACAAACAATTTCCAATTTGTAGGTTGTAATGGAAAATAAAATTTATACCAGTTTCACATTAATTTTGAAGCCCAAATACTTCAAAATAGATGAAGTACCGTATCCCCTGCGTATCATGCACCGATACCTGTCCGATACTTTCCGATACGTATCAGGAGAGTATCCGAAGATTAATTTATTTTTTTAAAACAATTATCCAATATTTTCAGATACATATGTGATACAAACGATAGGTGGTGGAAAACCGATATGTGCGAGCAACCTGATGTTTCTATTATATTTCGTATATATGTAATTCACTGAGTAATGATGTTTTCTATTTAAGATATATCATATATGTAATTGACTATTTTTTTTGAAGGAATGTAATTGACTAATTGTCGCTTTCTTTATTATCAATATAGATATTACTTACATTTATATTTCTATTGTTGCCGCCGTCTGTTTTATGTCTCTTTGTTTGTTTGAGAACGATGCTATTGTTGATTGTTGTGTGAAGGCAATTTCATTGTTGTGCCTTTTCGTTTTTCTATGTCTGTTTGGTATAGGTTTTGTGCCAATTATTTTGCTTTCGAGGTTTAATCCATATTTTGAGTTTTAATATGTAGTTTAAATTTAATTTTTTTATTGAAGTATCCCAGCGTATCGTATCTTAAATTTTAAAATTTTATCGATGTCGTATCGTATCATGTATCTGGGCTTCATAGCACATTAATAAAAATTTAACTCTTTTCGAATGAGTCAAATATTATTTCATCTTTTTGAACATTTATGATGTCTTTTAATTTTCATAAAAATTTAACTTTTATTTTGAACTTCAAATTTTTAACATTTTTACTATAGTTTTATTTACATAATTTCTGTTCTGGACCGGTCAAAAGACAAATCACACGCTAGCACATGGCATGACTTAAACGGCCTTAAGGCTCCGCGCCTGAGGGAACACACCAGCTAAAGTGCACCGTGCCACATAGAAGCACGCATACGCACGAGGATCACCTTATACATGTCCTCTATCGTCCATAATCACACGCCGCATAACCTGGAGATGGTTTTGACCAACTTGCGCCTATATAGGGGTGAACTTGCTTCACCCTCAAGGTACGCTTCACTTTATACAACACTTTCTACACACTCTTTCTCAGTTCCATTATTGACTTGAGCGTTGGAGTGCTAACATACCTGCAAATAATTTTCGTTCCACCGCAAGGAGTCAATGTCGCCGTACTGGAAACCGACACTGTCATACCGGAGCACTTTCTGCCACTGTTGCGACCTATCCGTTCTCACCGGAAAGACCATTTTCCTTTAGAAGGAGAAAATCGTTCGCTAACCGCCACAGTCCAATGATCCTGCACCATAATCTTTTCCTGTTACGCGCTCCTCTGTCGTAACAGTTTTTGGTTACACGTTCTCCACTGCAATGGTCGACAACTAGTGATCCTCTCTCCGAAGTAATGGCCGGAACTCGTAGGAGAGCCACCACAAGTCGTTCCTCCACCGAGCAAGACTCACGTCTTATGATTCAAATCCTCCACGATCGAACGGTTCCAATTCTCAAACCGACGAATCCTGAAGAAAACAACACGATCCTCAATGATATGGTCGGCGCTCGTGTTACTTCTGTGTTAAACACGACGGTTCTTCCTCCGCCTCCTCCGCGCACAGAAGACGTTGCTCCACCTCCAGCATCTCCTCTAGTTCCTCCACCACCAGAGACAAACGAGATCCTGACGAACCTGGTAAACCTGCTCCAACAGCAAAATAACAGTCACAAACGCATGCAAAAGAAGCGAGAAAAGATTCAGACGGAAGTCGCTACACAAATCGAAGAAGCTCAGCAAAACAAACGCCACACCACACCGGTGGTCGCATACGACGCCGCATCCATTCCAGCAAACTGTTGAAAAGGATGCAAGAAGCCTCCTGATGATTCGGACGACGGAAGTAGTGGTTTGTCTTCTCACCATTCTCATCGCGATAAGCCTTCGAACTGGCATGGGGGAAAGAATTCTCCCCCGCACTAAAACCGTCCAATGGAGGATTATTCCCCGGAACGCCATCATATGAGTCTTCGCAAAGGACCGGTCACCATAAAGGTAGCAGAATACCCATATCCCCAGCGTTTTCGCAAATCCGTCGAAGCTGGAGACGTATGATGGCACCACCGGTCCAAACGAGCACGTGGAACACCTAGATGCCATCCTCAATTACCACCAAGTGCGAGGCGCGGTGAAGTGCAAGTTGTTCGTGTTGACACTAAAAGGTTCCGCCATGACTTGGTTAAAGGACTGGAAGACGATTCCTCAACTCTTGGAGAGAATTGCGCGACGAATTACTTCCCACTTTACTGTGAAGTGGAAACAACCAAAAACCATGGAAGCATTGAATGCTATCGTTCAAGACAAGAAGGAAACTTTAAGAGAGTACGTCGAATGATTTACTTGGGAGGGCGTAGAGGTATAGGGTGCCCAGTATGGACTAAAGTGTTTCATCTTTGTAAACAACCTCCGCGAAGATTGCAAGTTCAAAGAAGAACTGGGCTTTACGCGGCGAAAGATATGAGTGACCTCAAAGCAATCATCCAATATCTCACAATAGCCAATAACTTGAAACCTCAAAGCCATAAGTTTTGGAGCATTCTTCTTCACAAAAATGGCGTTAGGTTTGACACCCCAACAACCTCTCAAATCGAAACTTTTAAGCTTAGGAAACAATGAGAGTATTATTAATTATAAATTTAACTAAAAATACAGATAGTACTTATAAATCAAGTAGAAGACTTCTCCTTTTAAATTTCTCCTAATTTCGAAATTACCTTGAAAAAAATATGAAAAACATAATAAATAATATCAACTGGATAAATTTTATAAAATATTACTCATTGAAATAAAAACAATTAATGCAAAATAAAATATAAAAGATTTAGGAGATTATATATTAATTTAATAATTATTAAAAATTAAAATAATATCATGTTTGTTTCAGGCTTCCCTTTTTTTTCATATTTAATCAAAGAAATCACAGTCATCAGAGATTTGTCATGGAGATCGCAAAAACAAAATATATTGCAGCAAATCATAGTCCATAAAGCACATAAGTCCAAGAAAAAATTATTGATTTGAATTTATTCAAGGATGACATAATAGTGCATGGATCTTGTTTGTTGCCTCACTGTAGATCTAGTAGGAAAAAAATGATTAAACAAGAGAAAATAATCCAACAAAAACTATATATTATTATATGACAAAATAAGATAAAAGTCCGTAGATTGAATATCCTACCCTTACATATCATAACAACTTCCACCGTACAAGTAGATACATGTGATCATGTATTATATATAGATGAGTGATAGGAAGATATTAAAAAGTCAAATGAAACATAACATGGACAAAGAAAGAGACACAAATAGGATGAATGTAAGCAGCGCCGATTGCTTGTATTGTATAGTTAACCAAGGAACACATTTATAAAGAGGCCACTTGAGAAGTTGTTGGTGTAATTAGGTTAAGCTTCGCTGATGGGCTTCACAAGTCCAAGAAGTATATTGGATATATGGGCTCCTTCATGATATCTTGTTTGGACAAGACCCACATTTTTAAATACATTTCCTTTTCCTATTTAGGTAGAGGAGCCAGCAATGTTTTCAATTTGCTGTCTTAGAAAGATCTCTTAGATACATATAATTCTTGGATTAAGAATATTCTCTCTTCCTTGTTGTTGTATTAGCTTATGACTCGGTCTTAATATTTTAATCAAATTTCATGTCATACAAAAATATGAGGCTCCTTTTTTTTGTTGATAAAAAATAAGTTCATCCTAATGTTGGGTTTGTGTTTTGATGATGTTTACTAGCTAGTTTCTTTTGATTATGTTTTATAAGTATTAGTTAAATGCCTAAAACATGTTAAAGCACCTAATAATCCTTTCTTCATTGTGTCATATGTGTCTTGTGTAAAAAGTTTGTCTTTGTGTGGGAAAACCTTCATTTTCGTGTGGCAAAATCACTTTTCTAGGTCACTGATTCAATTCAAATATGTTTGAATCATATCATTCCTTCTCTCTGTCCTCGACTTGTGTTGACCATGTGAAGTTGATTCGATTCACGATTCTTGATTCGTATCACTTACCTTCTCTGGTCTTGTGGTTTGTCTTGTTGAGTCGTATCATTGTTCTTTGATTCATATCAATCTTCATTCGAGTTTCCTTGATTTGATTCAAACATGTTATAAATTGTATCAACCTTCATAGTTCTAGATCTATTAATTTACACATATCTAAATCGAATCACAACATTATTTTTGCGTTAAAATATTGCACTTATATATCACCCCTACCAATATATAGCTATACCCATACCACTTCCAAACTATTGAATCAATCGGAAGTAACATTGAAGAGTCTTCAAACCTCTCTCTCCACTTGTTCTTCAGATTAAACACTTTTTTTAAAATTCTTTGTGGATTTTGAGTTATAGATTGCTAGAGTTCTACATGAATTGTATATTGGTTTCATTCAAGGAATTTGGTTGGGAATCAAGGGTCCAAAGAGAAAAGAGTGATTTCTTTCGACCTCCAAGGGAATTGAGGGTTTCTTTCTAATCTTCTCAAGTTCAAGGGGATCCAAGCTCCAGACATAGCAAAGAATAATTCTAGCTGAATGAATTTCAAGGATTGGATGGGAGTTTGAGTTCTGAAGACTTAAAGAATCACCAATTTCAAGGGTTACTTGAAGATTGGGGGTTGTGGTTCCTTAGGATTGAAGATAAGGGTTATCAGGAGAATTCTTTTTGAGCATAACAATTGTAATCAAATTTCAACAATAGTGGAAGTCCTTCATGGAGATGTATGTTATCAAGAAGAGTAGAGGTACCCCGAAACGAGGATGAAAGGGGGAACTACTATAAAGATCTGGTGTTCTTCGCTTCCATATCCTTTTAGATTTTTGGTTTATATTAGTGTATGAATTTTAATGTTTGTAACTATTTGATTTGATTGTGGTTAATTTTCGTACTTAGCCTAATCTTGATTCATTGAATTAAGATTCTTTTCAAACTCCATTTTATCACAATTAATCTCAATTAAGTTTCAACACATTAATTCACATACCTTGTGTTCATTAGTGTTAGTGTGGTTTATTGCATCTTGGTTTGGTTTGAGTTTTGTCTTGTTTTGTGATATGTATAATTGATTATTGATATTTTATGTGCTTAATAAGATTCAATTATTGAACCTCTTAATTCGTTATTGAATCTTAGTGTTTTAATTAATGTCGCACTTTTTGTTATCGTTATTGTGCATAAATCCAAAAAGTCATACGTTTTCAATTCACGCTTTCGGCATAAATCTGAAAAATCACACGTTTTCAATTCACGCTTTCGCAAACTCTTTTCAAAAGGAGAAAGGGGATGTTAGTCTATATGTCGAACTAGCAAGTGCGCTAGAGGGGGGGTGTAAATAATGTTTTTCGTTTTTCAAAAGGTTTTACAAAAGCGTGGATTTCATATCTACTATTTTCCATAGGCATCCAAAGATTCAATTCTACAATAAGGGTGTCTATTTAGTGTGGTCTCAAATAGTTGAAACACCCGTCATTGTAGATGGTCCGAGAGTGGACATTGATGCTTCAATTTTTATACACCTCTAGGAGTTGACTTGGTGTCAGTCTCAAGAGTTATGAATGTGCTCTTCTAAGTTTGAAGATCAAATTCGTTAGGTGTGAACGATTTTTAATATTGGTTTTTTTATGGTAAGCATAATTCAATTCATCAAAGTCTTCTTAATTTGATCAGTATACTATACTTTGATTGCTTAAGTCTCGTGTATTGTAGTACTATCTTGTTAGAAAAGTTTTATGAAAATAATACATTTATTTACAAATAGTTAATTACTAATAAACATTTTTCTTGCTGATCATCATGTGGTTTGTACCTAGGGAGTTTGTATTATTGGTGACAATGCTTCTCCTATTGTTTGGCACACCATGCTTAAGTTCTTTTGCGAATACTAAAAATAAAATAAAATCAGTTGTATTTTTGACCCCTAAATTTGAGTTAGGACCTGGATCAGTTATCAATAGATATTATTATGTTATTGATTTTCCAAGAGGTCATATTATATATATAGCACTCAAAAGTTTCAATGCTGAAGTAGTTGATGATGCTGGGAATTCTATACCTCTCCGTGAAACCTATCTCCAATTTTCCATCATTGGGCTGTTGCAAGATATCAGCAAAGTAAACATGTCACACACAGAAAGTGATCATGTTCTTGTGAGGAATAGTGGCTTATGCCAGTAAGAAACTTATCCTCAGTACTTTGGTCTAGGATCCGAAACACGAGGAATGACTACAGATATTCCAGATCCTTTTGGTATAGAGGTAGGTAATCCGGAAGAAATTCCAGAAGGGTTTGAAGAGAAATGGTTGGCTATTGTCCGTGCCATCGATGCGCAACACAGAGGATAAGTTAGGGTGTACTGAGTGTAGGTGGGAGCTTTATAATGGTAGGAAGCCATTGCCGGCGCATGGCAAATGTGGGGCCCACTTTGAACTATGCTTCCTCGGGTAAGGACCTGGTAAATGTTCTAAAATCCATCCCTGCGATAAAACAAGCACAATTATAATTTAGAAAATCAGAAATTTAATAAATAAAAAAACACAATTATAATTTTATAAAATCACAAATTTAATAGACCAACAAACTCAATTGAACATTTAGTAAAGGAATGAAGAGTTTCAAGTGAAGAATAACAAAGGCAGCTGAGAATTTAAGTGGTGTACCCTTCATTCACTCCCTCTTCTCATTTTCGGTTCCCACATCCGATCTGATAACAAGGATTCATTTTTTTTTGTAGGTTTAAAAAATTAAAGTTTTTGTTGCTTATGTGTTGATTAACTTTGGTGATTAAATTAGTCACTGAGACACACGACCGTGTGAACCTTCTGCCAGAATTTCAGTTTTTGCGTTTTTAAGCATTTTTCACCCTTTTCTGTTTTGAATTGGGTTTTGGTGTGAACATGAAAGTTTTAGACAAAGATGTTGGCTTTCTAATAGCTTTGGTTTGGCTTAAAAATTATTTTTAGATTTTGAGTTATGATGAAAATACTACAAATAGGTCTTGATGCATTTTATGAAAATTCAGCATAACTATTTATAAGTGAACCTAAAAGCTATGGTTTGGTCCCAAACCTCAAAACTTGAGTACTAAGAGTTTAATTAGGATGTTTAAGAGTATTTAACCTATGGTATGATGAATCTAACTTAGTTTTGTTTTGAAAATGACAAAATGAGACGAATTTAGGTGAATTTTGGGATTTATCGGTATTGGCCTATATATGAGACGTATATGTATATGCTAATGCACTCATATATGAATTGTGTATATACTCGGTTGAGGCGTTTGAAATTGCTTACTTTGGTTTTGGAGAATTTGTCGGAAAATGATAGTTTTCATAAACTTAGACGAACTTTGTCAAACTAATATTTTATGGTTGGATAACTAGTATGAAACTTTGAATTCATGTTATTATGATTTAAGGTGAATGAATTGTTGAGGATTGGGTGTTTAAATCGAATAATGTCATGATGCGGCTAAATGTCAGTCTTTATGTGAAAAGTGAATTTGAAACTTTATCGTTTCTTTGAGGTGTTAAATGTTGTTGATGATTATGATGTTTATTCTTTTGGTGATTTCGTGATGACTCTTGTTGAATATAACTTGTGAATTATGAGGTGAAAGTGTTTCGTTTGGTGATGACTATTTGATGAATGGTTGATGATAAACATGATTTTGTTTTGGTGTTGATTGTGATGATGACTTGTTGATTGTATGGATGTAAGTATTTGATAATGCAATTGTTGGTGAATAACATAATTGGTGGTGATTATTATGTTAATGTCTATGTTGGTGAGTTATGCATTGTCCAATCCTTACTTGAAGTCCATGCATTCATAGCCATAATGAGGTGATTTGAAGAATGTAATTGGTGGTGTTTATTACATAGCTTCTGCATAACATAATTGGTGGTGTTTATTATGTTGGTGGATTCATTAACGGTAAAATTATCTCCGAAATCCTATTGTACAACATGCATCTAGAAGTGTCTAGAACATTGCATACATTTATTATTTGGTGAATCGTGTCATAATTGAATATGTGACTTGGTGAATTTGTGCATTGGTGAAATTTGGTGAATGTGAATTGGTGTTTATGTGCATTGGTGGATTTTGTTGATGGATGTGAATAATTGAACTAAGCTCTAATTGTATGTCTTACTTGCTTGTGCGTATACACTTGACAAATCTATTTGATGATAATTATTTTGGTAATAGTAATGAGGTGAGAATTATATATATATATATTTGGTGATTCCTTTGATAACGATGATTTCTTCGCCTATGCTTTGAAATAATAAATTGTATTTGTTGAGTTGATTAGGCAATAATTTATGTGATTTATATGATTGACGTTGTTAAGTGATGAGCTTATGTTGATGACTTGATTAGAGAGTGAATATGCATACTATGCTAGGATAGAAGTGTGATAACATGATGTGTATGGAATGAGGTATAATATTCATGTGGAGTTAGTATTCTAGGAATGTTGGATATGTATATTTTCTATGCATAAAATCCTTGAATTCTTTTGTTGGATTATGTCATGATTATGAATTGTGGACTAACCCCTAGTGGTCGTTTGGTTGACCGCCTTCCTTATCCGTACGGATGGGTAGACAGCGTGCAAGACTAGTGATGGGGTAAATCTGCAAGTGTACGGTTTACCGATGTAGTAATAAAGATATCGTTCCGATAGGGGGTTATGAATTTGATTGACTTTCAACAATGGTTAAATGAGAGTTTAAGTTAAAAAATTTGGATTTTTATTTGAATTAAAATAACAATAATAAAAAGCGTCTTGGGATTATTGGTTCGTCATTATGACAAATCCGTCACAAACCAAACTCTAAACCTAGAACCTTATGTTGGATCTATTTTCTAAAGACAAGTTTCTTTTTAGCCTATCACATCTCATTTCGGTTTCAGTGAGTGTGTTTCTCTAGCAACCACGCCTATTCTCATGTTGATTGCTATTGAAATCCTTGAAGCACATAACTTTATTGTCTCAAGGTTTGCTAGACTATTCTCATGTTTCGCAATCCTTGTCTAATTTCACTTGTTCCAATATCAAAATTTCATCTTTCGATACTTCGCTTGATATTTGTGATTATGAATTAACAAGTACTAACCCTCCGATGTCGCTTTATGAATTTGATACCTGTTAATTCATTATAAAAACAGTGAAATAGATTAGAAAATAGATTTACATAAAATTAGGGTTCGAGGCTTGGTTTGATAGGGATTATGTCATTAGACTGATCCAACAATGCCAAGACAAGAAGAGCCTACTCACTCATGTTCATTGTAGACATAGAAGAGAAGAAGAAAAAGAACATAAAATAAAGGTTAAAATTTTATTAAAGAAAACAATTGTCACTTATTATTTTCAAGAACAAAAGATGATTGAATATGTTTGCTAGCTACTCTATTTATAGTCTACAACTACTTAAGCCCCAAGAAATACATCAATAAAATGTTCCACAAGAAACCACGTGCTTTAGGTCAGAAGTAAACTAAATAGGTAGCTTGTCGAAGAAGCAAAAGCAGTAAAAGGTGGAGGCACAGGCCGTGCCAAGCTCTCTGGTTGGCAGGCGTCATATTTTTGCACTAAATCTTCGTATTTTCAACCCGAATCAGCTCAAAATCTCCTTTCTTTTACTCCAAGACTCAATCTTTCAAATATTTGTTCATGAAATTAAATAACTTGAAATTGAAGTAAAATAGTTCTAAAAAGGAAATAAAAACATATAAAATCTAAATAAAATAGACTCAAATAATATATTAAAAACACTAATTATTGACTCATCAAACTCCCCCATACTTGAATCTTGTTTTGTCCTCAAGCAAAAAGCATAAACATTAGCAGAATCAACAAGATTAACATATGACAACACAATTAAAAAATGTGTCCCCTCACAGGCTTTGTTCTAAGCGTACACTAGTCACAACTTCAAGCATTTCTTATGAACTTATTCAACCCAACAACAAGTCTCAAATGAGTGTGTGAGTGTAGTCCAGCCCTTTTCTTGCTCCTGTGTAAGAGATATTATGAGGAAACAGGTTCTAACCTTAACACTAAACCAACCGAGAAAAGTCCTTTCTTCATTTCATATAAGAGATATGGGAATTATTTGATCTTTGGATCATTTGACATTTTGAGTAAGATGGAATTACAGAAGCTACTTTTGGTTGTCAGAGAAACCCCATCTTCACGTGGGAAGTTAGTGAGGCTTACTCCTGCCCCCTAGAGTCAATGATGTCCCCTTGAAAATATATTTGCTTCCAACCCTCTTGATAATCATCCTAGTTTTAGGCATTTGATCATTTTAATGTCTTGGTGACCAACCATTACCGGTTTCTTTACGGTCACTTATTATTTTTCAAGTCTTTTCTCCCCACACAAACTTATAATACTTTTACCCTGAAGACTTTTAAGGGTCAATTTACTACTAAAGTTAGAACGTGCTCCTTAAAATACCTACCTACACACTTACTCAAAGACTGCAAATTTGCGCTTTTCTCAATAAAACATGATGTGGGTATAGAAGAACACTCAAAACACAATAAATCACTTTCATGTACAAAAAACAACCATTTTGTCATAATTTACAATAAAAACAAGCTACTTTACATGCCTTTCGCAACAAAACAAAACAAAAAATTAAAATTTAAGGGAGTTTGGAAACACTACGACACTTGACATTTTATTGACTCCCCCCATACTTGGGTAAAGCATTGTCCTCAATGATTTAAAAAGAAAGTTTTTTTTTTGTTGCAAAAGATAGAAGAAAAAGGAAAAGAGAAAGCTCACAATTTATTGGGGGCCTTGTGGAGGATACTGGAGGTTAAGGTGTTGCATCATTCTCAAGAGCATGCAGTTATTTTGCTCGTGCATGCGATTACCCCTTTGGACATCACCACGTAGCCCTGAAATTTCAGCACCTTGTCTATGATGCTCGGTGCTTATCCTTTTTATTACATGTTGCATCCATGTCCATCGGCTTCATGGTCATGGTGCACCAGATCATCATGCAAGTGTGCTCCTCCCTCATCCTCATCACTACCACCATCACCATCATCATCAACATTTTGTACCTGTGGGTTAGTACCAACATAAAGCAAATTTTTGACCACCCCCGTGTCAGTCTTGGCCGAGTTAGGCAGAATAATCAGACATTGAGCCCTAGTCAGTCTAAGCTCATATTGGTAATTTTGAGGCCGGCCATAAGGCGTAATAAAGAACATAGTAGTGAGGGTATCTAGATCTAGTCTATTGTTTTCCTCAATCCTATTAATCCCGCTTTCCTCACCCACTCCCATCTTTCTAGCAATAAAGGCGATGATTCAACCCACCACTGTTTCACTTTTCTCATCCGGTTTCTTTTCAGCAACGGAAACAAGATAATCAAGCAAATAGTATCAGGTGTTCATAGGTTGATTATTCAACATAGCCCACAACATAAACAACTCATACCTAGGTTATTCAACAGCCTAACCATATTATCTCTAATACCTAGTGTATTCATGACACAACTATCAGGGTACCTACAAGCATATATAGTTTTAGAGACAAGAGTTTTATACCTATTCCTTTGGTCGGTATCCTTGAATTTGATGCGGTGGTTCTGGACTATTGCATGCCTTTTACCTGCACAACTAAGCCTTCAACCCCCTTTCCTTTTCTCTTTGAAGCCATTGACCTTAGGTCTGGGTTGGTTTGGGTGTAGGTTAGGTTTTGGTAAGATTTGTGGGGGAAAGGTGGTTTTAATGATGGGTTTTGGTTTTAAGTAAGATTTTTGAGTGTTTGGGTGAAGATTGGTGAAGAAATTGGTATTTGTGGGTTAGGGTAAATGGGTATACGAATTTGGTGATTTGTTGGTTGTGATGGATGATTGTTGTTTTTGATGGGTGGATTGGGTTTGGGATGAAGTTTAGAGTTGTTTTAGTTTAGAAATTGTGTGATTTGGTGAAGTTTGAAGAAAGTTATGGAGGTTTGAAGGTTTAGGTTATGGAGGTTTAGAGAGAGAAGTTTGAAGATGAAAGAGTGATGATAGTAGTCATTACTTTATTTTAATAGTCTTTTTATGATATGTTTATGGCCTTTTGGGAGCCAATTTCTTGTGCCACGGTGGACCTGAATCGTGGCACGTTTGAAGCGTGGAATTTACATGAAGTTGCTGGAAAAATCATGGCACGATGGATGTGAAACGTGCCACGATGGTTGAGTAAATTTGCTGCCACGTAGGATTAATGAGCAAATCGTGCCACGATGGTCTCGAAACATGGCACGATGGTGGACTTTTCTGAAACCGTAATTCTTTGTGTATAAAATCCAGATGCGATCAAACGCTTCGG
>Ga0228710_1005521_pt1 | contig 19607 bp, 15 predicted proteins | sample MedpolnodulmetaG_FD_177995 | JGI IMG/M metagenome (GOLD analysis project Ga0228710, IMG submission 177995) | Root nodule microbial communities from Medicago polymorpha collected in Santa Monica, California, United States - pink nodules | ecosystem: Host-associated > Plants > Roots > Nodule... | reverse complement strand
CGGTGCGGTAATCCAATTTACCCAAGTGTTATTCTTTTGGGTTTAACTTAACTAAATTAATTTTAATAAGATTAGAATAAATTTAGAAGCTATAATTGGGAAATGTCTATATGATAGACTTGAGTAAAAGTTATTCACCTAATTGATTTGAAAGTTGTATAGGATACAATTGGAAATGTTCCTACCTAAATAACTGAGTTTTGAGTACCGCTCCCGTTGACTCAAAGCAAGGTGAAATAAGGATTTCAATAGTGGGAGCGTATTTAATTAAAGGCCAAATTAAATATGTTATTTTCATGATACTTATTTTGTATATTTTAAAAATTGTAGATGGCCAATAACGCATGAAACAACATTTTGCGATCACTCATTGAGAAAGAAAAATTGACTAAAACAAACTTTTTAGATTGGTTCTGTAACATGAGGATTGTCGTCACCCATGAGAAAAAGTTGTATGTGCTTGATGAACCCATTCCTGAGGCACCACCTGCTGGAGCTTTTGCAGCTCGGAGAAATGCCCAAACCAGGCATGTCAATGATTCCGTGGAAGTCTCTTGCATCATGCTAGCAACCATGACTCCCGAGCTGCAAAAACAGCACGAAGGGATGACTGCGTTTGATATGATCGGACATCTTAAGACTCTTTATGAAGAGCATGCTAGGCATGAAAGGTTTGATGCTCCAAGGCCCTTTTCTCAACCAAGCTGTCAGAAGGACGTCCCGTAGGACCTCACGTACTCAAAATGATTGGGTATTCTGAGAACCTAGCTCGATTAGGATTTGTCCTTGAGCTGGAACTTGTTGTTGATCTTGTCTTGCAATCGTTGCCTGAAAGCTTTAGCAGTTTTGTCTAGAACTTCCTCATGAATGATATGGACAAAACACTTCTACAACTTACAGCTATGTTGAGAACTGCTGAAAGGAATATGAAGGGAAAAGGAAAGGCCATTTTGATGGTTAACAATGGGAAGTTCAAAAAGCACCATAAGAAGCCTAATAAGTCTAAGGGAAATGGCAAAGGCAAAGTTGTTTCCAAGCCATCAACCAAAGCTTTGAAGCCTACTGGAGGCGTGGCTAAGGAGGGCAAATGCTTTTATTGCAACAAGCTTGGACATTGGAAGCGTAATTGCCCAAAGTATCTGGAAGACAAGAAGAATGGAAATGTTCCTACTACTTCTACATGTATTTTTGTTATAGAAATCAATATGTCTACTTCTACATCATGGTTATTAGATACTAGATGTCGTTCTCATATTTGTACTGATGTGCAGGGGCTAAGAACGAGTAGAGCATTGGCAAAAGGCGAGGTCAATCTTCGAGTTGGCAATGGAGCAAAGGTTGCTGCTTTGGCTGTTGGAACTTATGTATTGACCTTACCTAGTGGTCTTTCACTTAATTTAGAAAACTACTATTATGTACTTTCCAATAGAAGGAATATTATTTCAATTTCTTGTTTGGACAAGGCTGGTTTTTATTTTACAATAAAGGACAAATGTTGTTCCGTTTATTTGGATAATATTCTTTATGCTAATGCAATAATGATTAATGGACTTTATATCCTTGATCTCGATATGCCTATCTATAACATTAATGCTAAAATGATGAAACCTAATGAGTTGAATCTGACTTACCTTTGGCATTGTTGTTTATGCCATATAAATGAGAATCACATTTCTAAACTCCATAAAAATGGACTTTCGGACACTTTTGAGTTTGAATCATACGAGACATGTCGATCTTGTTTATTAGAAAAGATGACAAAGACCTCATTTACCGGTCAAGCTGAAAGGGCTAGTGATCTTTTAGGTCTCATACATACTGATGTGTGTGGACCCCTAAACATACCTGCTAGAGGAGGTTTTCACTACTTCATTACATTCACTGATGACTTTAGTAGATTTGGATATGTGTATCTAATAAAACATAAATCTGAATCATTTACTTTATTCAAAGAATTTCAAAATGAGGTAGAAAACCAACTAGGCAAGAAAATCAAAATGCTTCGATTTGATCGAGGTGGAGAGTATTTGAGCTTAGAGTTTGACAATCATCTAAAAGAATGCGGGATCTTATCCCAACTCACACCTCTTGGAATGCCACAATGGAATGGTGTTTCCGAAAGGAGAAATCGAACCTTGTTAGACATGGTCCGATCAATGATGAGACATGCTGAACTTCCAAACTCCTTATGGGGATACACCTTATTAACTGTAGCTTATACACTTAACCGAGTTCCATCCAAAGCGGTAGAAAAGACACCATATGAGATATGGAATGCTCGAATACCCAATGTGGGACATTTAAAGGTTTGGGGTTGTAAAGCTTATATAAGACGACTTATGTCTACTAAGCTTGAACAAAGATCTGATAAATGTTTCTTTGTGGGATATCCTAAAGAAACTAGAGGATACTACTTTCACAAACCTTTTGAGGGCACAATTGTTGTTGCCAGAAATGGAGCCTTCCTTGAAAAGGATTTTGTATCCAAAAGAATCAGTGGGAGCAAAGTAGTTCTTGAAGAAGTTGAAGACCCACAAAGTAATGATATACCGATGGAGGAACAGGAACAGGATACAAACTGTTGTGACAAAAAATTCTATTCCAGTAACACAAGAACCATGTAGGTCTAGCAGGATACGTCAAGAACCCGAGAGATATGGGTATCTCATATCAAAAGAGGGTGATGTATTGCTCATGGACCAAGATAAGCCTGTGACTTAAACATAGACCATTACTGGTCCTGAATTTGAAAAGTGGCTTGAAGCCATGAAATCTAAAATGGATTCCATGTACACAAATCAAGTTTGGAACTTGATTGAAGCACTTGAAGGGATTAATCCAATAGGATGCAAGTGGGTTTTCAAAAAAGAAAATTGACATGGACGGAAATGTTAATACCTACAAAGCGCGGTTGGTTGCTAAAGGCTTCAAACAAGTTCATGGTGTAGGCTATGATGAAACCTTTTCGCCAGTTGCAATGATTAAATCCATTCGGATCTTACTTGCTATCGTTGCATACCATGATTATGAAATATGGCAAATAGATGTCAAGGCTGCTTTCCTTAATGGAAATCTTCTTGAGGATGTGTACATGACACAACCTGAAGGATTTGGCGATCCTAAAGCAACCAAGAAAGTATGCAAATTACAGCGATCAATCTATGGATTGAAGTAAACTTCCAGAAGTTGGAATCTTCGTTTTGATGAAACTGTACAACAGTATGGATTCATTAAAAATGAATATGAGCCTTGTGTTTACAAAAAGGTTAGTGGGAGCATAGTCTCATTTCTGGTTTTATATGTGGATGACATATTGTTCATCGCAAATGACATCCCTACATTACAAGAAATCAAAACTTGGTTAGGGAAATGTTTTTCTATGAAAGATTTAGGTGAAGCCTCCTATATATTAGGAATCAGGATCTATAGAGATAGATCACAAAGATTGCTTGGCTTAAGTCAGGGTACATATATAGACAAAGTCCTGAGACGTTTCAATATGCATGATTCCAAGAAAGGGTTCATCCCTTTGTCGTCAAGTATAAATCTATCAAAGACTCAATCTCCTTCGACTAATGAAGAAAGGGATCGAATACGTGATATTCCATATGCTTCAACAATTGGGTCTATCATGTATGCTATGTTATGTACTCGACCAGATGTCTCGTATGCTTTAAGTGCTATGAGAAGATACCAGTCTAATCCAAGAAACGATCATTGGATTGCTGTCAATAATATCCTTAAGTACTAGAGAAGAACTAAGGATACTTTCTTGATCCATGGAGGTCAAGAAGAGCTCCCTATAATTGGTTACACTGATGCTAGTTTTCAGACAGATCATGATGATTTCAAATCGCAATCTGGATATGTGTTTTGCTTAAATGGCGGTGTTGTGAGCTGGAAGAGTTCGAAGCAAGAACCAATCGCTTATTCTACAACAGAAGCCGGGTACATTGCTGCATCTAATGCCGCAAAGGAAGCTGTTTGGATTAGGAAATTCATTTCTGATCTTGGAATAGTTCCAAGTATTGTGGATCCCATTGAATTACTATGTGATAACAATGGAGCAATCGCACAAGCTAAAGAACCTAGATATCACCAGAAATCCAAACACATACAAAGGCACTATCATCTTATTCGAGAAATTGTCGAAAGAGAAGATGTTAAAATATGCAAAGTACCAACATTAGACAATGTTGCTAATCCACTTACTAAAGCTCTTGCCCAATAGAAGTGTAATGCCCTATTTCTATTAAAGCGATAAAACATGCGAATAAAGCATATATTCAAGAAATAGACGCTACGTCTTCAACAAGTATCAAACAACATGGCTTTATAAAAATTCTCAATAGTCGCAGCGGATATAAATCATACATCACCAAAGTATACATGTCATAAGATCAACATACTTCCATAAATAAAATCTCCAAAACCCGACAAATGGGTAAAATCTCAACAACAAATAAATCCAACATTATCATAAGACCAACATCATAATCAGAGCATAATCTAAGACTCTAAATGAAACGATAACAGAGATAGCTCCCGCTATTCAAGCACTCACTGAAGAAGCAAACTACTCCTACACTCCGTCTACCCATTCATACAAACAGGTAGGCAGTCAAAACCACTAGGGGTTAGCTTCACATCAATCATAATCAACATAAACAATTTGAAAACTTCAATTAATTGTAACATGGAGGATTAAACTTCAATATCAACACGAACAAATTCACATTATCACAATGGTACAATTCATCCATCATATCACAAACACCAACATCACCAATCACATAAGCAAGTATGACTCATGCAAGAACGTATCACACGCCTAGACACGACTTGTACATGGACACGGTACCATCACCAACAACAACAGGTCGTCACCTCATGATGCAACAAAAACATCATATCCATTGAATACAGAGTATTCAAATCTCACCACTGGATGTAGACATCCTAAGACTCATGAATAAACATATGACACACCATACATATATCCACGACATGTTCACCAACAACAACTCAACATCTAAGATATATGCGCTCACCAACAATATCACCATCAATTAGCATATATGCAATAGTCAACAACAATTACATCATTACACCTCAACAACTCCATACAATTTCTCAATATTCAATTAAAAGAGAAAGCACACCAATTTATGATATCATCATATTCCATACTCAATAATCATTCACATATCTTCATAAAATCATATCAAGCTATGCACAAAAGATTTGCAAGGTATTTGGTCTTAAAGACTATTTCGGCAAAGTTCGTATCATTTTGCAAAACGAGCATTATCGATACTTTTCAAAACAAGAGAACTTATTAAAGTATAAAATCCTACAATTCAATCATATCAGCATGAACATAGGCCTCTTATAAGCTATCAAATCTTTGTTCAAGGTTTTACCAAAGTTCATTTGAGAAAATCCTAAGTTCGTCTCATAATTACTTAATTTAATGACAAAGTTATTTCTTTCATAAAAGCACCCCTAGATGGTTAGGATAAAGTCCCTACACTTAGGAATAAGTTTGGAAACAATTGGATTGAAGAAAAATGCATTTTTAAGGTTGATAGTCAGGCAAAATCGTAGTATGATTTTTCTCCATCGTAGTACGATTTTTCCAGTGGGAAAACGCACCAAAACCTGGTTAAAATCGTAGTACGATGGCCAAAATCGTAGTATGATGGCTGCTGACAGACATCATCAAATTTTCCAACATTCAAGTTTTCGCACGTAAAATCAAAACCGTTAACCTATTTTCAAAGTCGTTTTCGCCTACATGCTCCTGACACTTAGCTCTATCATAATCTACAGAAAATTTCAAGTTTCAACCATCCCAAAATCGATTTCCAGAACCTCACATAATCGCTTATTTGCAAAAACGTTTATACACCGATTTTCACACGAAAATCCCGTTTTCTCCCAAACGACTCGACTAACACAACCACATCATGTATAGATATGAGATATTAAGTCTATACATAGGTATAAATATTAGGAGTAATATTTATACTGGATTGACCCACTGTGAGAATACTACATAGTATGTTATGAAATTGTCATAAGATATTCTCACAATGATAATAGTGTATATCACTCTTAGACCTGAAACCACTATGATCCCTAGATGTGGACTCAAGTGCTTTGTTGTCATTCTAACGTTGTATGTAAAAGGATAACCATAACGTTGGTTGATGGGTACTTGATGAATCATGTTGAGGGACATGATTGTCCTAGATGGGATTTGTCCCTCCTCATAACAAGAGATATATCTTTAGGCCTCTTGGACTTATTCGTTATACAGTATATTTCGGAATCAAGAAATATAAATATCTATCTATACAACGGTGACAATATATATGCCTTGAGATCAATATAGACATTGGGACAAAAGAGTAATTGTACACAGAAATATTATCATGGAAAAAGTTTTGTCAGATCACTTGACATTCTTGTCACTTGTGTAGCAATGATGTGTTGCTAGATACCGCTCATTGTTTATAGTATTAAATATTAGATTTAATATTATTGTCAATGTGACTAGAACCTATAGGGTCACACACAAAGAACGGTCAAAAGAGAAATATATAAATATGACTTATATAAGGGGTGCGTTTAGTAAATGACGCTAATTAGTTAGCGAAATTACTAAACTCGTTATTGGGCTTACTAAAGCTCAATAGTGACTTCTGACTTGCAGAGCACTCTAGGAGTTCTATAAATAGAACCCTAGTGCTGAAGTCTTTGTTACACGGTGTTATTAGAAACCTTAGTTCTCTGAAACTTCTGATTCCTTAGCTAGCACCGCGATTTGGAGGAGCACTGTTCATGTGGACTTGCTAGAGGCCTGGCTACTTGTTGCTTGCTTTGCTGCGATCGCGATACCAGATTCCAGAATCCACACTACGAGGTAACAATCGAATCACTGGTTCTTGACAATTCGTAATGATCCAAGAAAAAAATCAATTTTTTTTTATTCCGCTGGTTATTATGTTGTAATTCGATTTTCCTTCAATTACAACTCTGTATTCTCAAAGCCTCAACAGGCTTGCACCTTGTTGCTAAGTTACCCATTTAGACTTTTACAACCTTTGCTCAAACTAACACTTTAGTACCCCTAAAGTTAGATGAGACTTTGATTACAATTTGTATGGAGTTTGTATGTTTGAGAAGCAAACAAGAGGAATGGAAGAAGTTATCTTTAAAAGAGATAACAGAAAGAATTAATTTACACTACAAAGAAGATAAAAAGAGTCTTCAGTGATGATCAATTCAAATTGCAAGAGCTTCAATGGTGCAAGTAATGTCGAGCCTTTGATCTCTATTTCTAGAGTTTTTGGCCTCATATAGCCGTTGTAGGGTGTCCAATGGTGTTATGCCATGTGTCCTGGGCCCCACAAGCTTTTACTTGAAATTCTGGGTAAACATTCTGATCAAAGATGATCTTCAGAATGTTGTTGTGTTCTTGATGATATTCATCTGGGTTCATCATGATATTCATCTGGATTCATCATGTATGAATGAACACATGAATTTCTGGGCTCATCATATGCGTTTCATATGATTTCCTAGGCAATATCCAAGAGTAGTGGCTTTTCCACATACATCAGAAAGTCTGTCTCCCATATTTGCCTACGGACTGGTGCATGAGAGATAAAGTGGATTCTGCATCTTCATTCCTATGCTTTGAGGGATTGTGTGGTCCATGTACTGTACCAACTCCCATGTGTGTCTATCTTTGATTGAGCAAGGCAGATTTCCTTTTGCAATGGTGTTTTGCTTTCTGCAAGACCATCCAATCAATGCTTGTCCCAAAAATTGATAGGAGCCACTTGTACTCTTCCTCTCAATTTCATCTCCAGCATAATCAACATCACAATAGGCTACATGATCAAAACTAGAACCTTTTCTATACCAAAGGCCAAGATCAGTAGTACCTACTAGATATCTAAAAATCCTTTAAACTGCAGTTAATTGAGATTCTTTTGCACATGTTTGGAATCTAGCACATAAACCTACTACAAACACTATGTCAGGTCTACTAGCAGTCAAATATAATAATGAGCCTATCATGCCTCTATATTCTTTTTCAGAAATATATTTTCCACTCTCATCCTTATCTAAACTTGAAGATGGATGCATAGGGGTGACCATGATTTTTGCCTCATTCATTTTATATTTCTTAAGAATGTCTTTGACATACTTTTCTTGACTTATGAAAATTCCATTTTGATGTTGTTTGATTTGTAAACCAAGGAAAAAACCAAGTTCACCCATCATGCTCATCTCAAATTCACTTTGCATAAGGTTGGAAAATTCTTCATACATTTTCTCTTTAGTTGCACTAAAAATGATGTCATCCACATAAACTTGAACTATAAGTAAGTTAGAGTTATGAGTTTTTCTAAAAAGTGTGGTATCAATTTTTCCTCTTGAAAATCCATTTTTAATTAAAAATGTGATAAGTCTATCATACCAAGCTCTAGGAGCTTGTTTAAGACCATAGAGTGCTTTAGCGAGTTTAAAAACATGATTTGGTTTTTCTTCATTTATGAAACTAGGAGGTTGGTTTACATAAACTTCTTCATTTAGAAAACCATTTAACAAAGCACTTTTCATATCCATTTGAAAAAGTTTAATGCCTTTATGTGCAGCATATGCAAGAACTATTCTGATGGCTTCTAACCTTGCAACTGGTGCAAAGGTCTCATCATAGTCAATACCTTCTTGTTGGTTGTAACCTTGAGCAACTAACCTTGATTTGTTTCTGACAACTTTACCTTCTTCATCAAGCTTGTTTCTGAAAACCCATCTTGTTCAAATGATGGTTTTTCCTTGATCATTTGGAACTAAATTCCAAACGTTGTTTCTTTCAAACTGAGAAAGTTCCTCCTTCATGGCCTCAATCCATGAGTCATCAATAATAGCTTCATTGATTGACGTAGGTTCCAATTGAGAAATCATTGTCATGTTGTTATCTTGAAAGGATAGTCTGGTTTTTATACCATCAGTTGTGCTTCCAATGATTTGATCTACAAGATGATCTCCTACCATTCTCCAACTTCTAGGTGGACTTTGAAGAGTTTGATCCTGAACATTCTGATCATCTTCTTTCTCCACTGTACTTACAGTGTTTTGAATGAGAACATTCTGAAGTGTTGGCACCTCAATGTCTTCACTTTCTTTTAGTTGAGAATGTTCATCATATTCATCAAATATGACATGCATACTAATTTGAACAGTCTGGGTTTTTAGATTGTACACTCTATAACCTTTAGAAGTTGTAGAGTATCCTAAGAAGATAGCTTTATCTGATTTAGGATCAAACTTACCCAATTTTTCTTTATTGTTCAGAATGTAGCAATAGCAGCCAAATATGTGAAAATAAGATATGCTAAATTTAATGTTTTTCCAGAGTTTATATGAGGTTTTGTTAAGAACCTTTCTTATTGTAACTCTATTCAAAATGTAACAAGATGTGTTAATGGCTTCTGCCCAAAAATAATATTCAGCATTTGATTCATTTAACATTGTTCTAGCCATTTCTTGCAAGGTTCTATTTTTTTCTTTCAACAACTCCATTTTGTTGTGGAGTTCTTGCACAAGAGAAATTATGTTTAATACCATTTTCATCAAAGAATGTTTTGAAGGATACATTTTCAAATTCTCCTCCATACTCCTTACTGTAATGATATTGGAACTTTTTTCATTTTGAACTCTTTTACAAAAGTTTAGAAATGCTTCAAAAGATTCATCTTCGTGTTTTAAAAATAGAACTCATGTAAATCTGGAAAAGTCATCAACAATAACAAAACCATATCTTTTTCCATTTAGACTTGCAGTTTGAACTAGACCAAAGAGATCAGTGTGAAGAAGCTCCAAAGGTTTCTGAGTTGAGATAAACTCAATAGTATTAAAACTGCTTTTTACTTGTTTACCTTTAACACAACCTTCACATATCTTGTCCTTTTCAAAGCTAATCTTAGGCAAACCCCTAACTAGATCAAGTTGAGAAAGTTTAGCAATAGTTTTCATACTTATATGACCATCCCTTTTGCGCCAAATCTATTTATCTTTTTCAAGAGACATAAAACATGATTCAATTGGCATATCATTTAGTTCTAAAATATATAGGTTATTTTTCCTTGATCCAGAGAAAAATAGTTTGTTAGAGGAGTTTTGTCTTATTTCACATATGTTAGGTTTAAAGACAACTTCAAATCCACTATCACACAATTGACTTATGCTAAGTAGATTATGTTTTAAACCTTCTACATATTGAACATTTTCTATTTTAACAGAGTTAGGTTTACCTATAGTACTTTTACCTCTGATTTTTCCTTTGTGATTGTTTCCAAATGTCACTAGTCCTCTATCCTTATTTTCAAAGGTTAGAAAACAATTCATGTCTCCTGTCATGTGCCTAGAACAACCACTATCCAAGTACCATGGCTTTGTTCATGCACCTTGAGGCAGGGCCTACATTTGACAAGACAAAAACTTTAGGTACCCATGTAATGTTGGGTCCTTAAGGGTTAGTTCTTCTAAGAGATCTTTTCTTAGTGTAACACTCTGTCTTGTATGATCAGATTTATTACAGTAGAAACATACCTTCTTAGCCTTCTCAACCTTTTGTGAACTAAGATTAATCTTATTTTTTCTAATAAGTTTTTTCTTAACATAACATGTTGACTCATGATGTCCGAACCTATCACAATAAAGACATTTAATTTTCATTTCAGCCTTTTTAGGTACAAAGTTTCCAATAATTTTGCTTGGATCTTTAAAGCCTAAACAATTTTTTTTAGCACTTTTACTTTGAGATCCCAAAATGTTTTGAAATGTTTCTGTAGATTTTATAAAACATGTAAGATCATTTTTTAATTCTTCAACTTCTTTTTTTAAAAGTATATTTTCCTTTTGTATTTCAGAAGGTTTAGAAAGAATGTCTTTTTGTTTTCTTTTCGGCTCTCTTTGTTTTTCAGATATTTCAAAATGAGAGCCATTAACAGCTCTCTTTGTTTTTCATTCATTGTCTCCCTAAAGTCTTCACAAGTCTTCAAATGTTTTCCTTTTCCAATTTGCATGATTTCTTTTTGAATTAAGTTAAAACACCCTAGAATTGCTATGTTTCAGGAAAACTAGAATTACATGACTCAATATAGAAAACATCACAAATGTCCGAAAAACCATAAGTAATTGTTCTAATACTCCTCTATTCTGGATGAAAACTAACTGAAAATGACTAAAAAAACATGCTAAGAATAACGAAAGATGACCTGTCATCACAACCCCAAACTTAAATTGTTGTTTGTCCTCAAGTAACAAAAGAAAATCATTCTTTGCATATTTTTCAGGAAAAACATACCTTTTCGAAGAGATTGCTCAGATTGTCATCTCGACCCATTTACAGACTTGACTCACTTACCACTTTCCATCCAAGCAGGACATGCTTAGAGAAGATAGCTCATACTCTCAACGACACTCTTTTATAGGATACATGTATGTATCTTCTAAAGCCAGTAGGGCTGGTCACGACAGTTGCTCATTCCAATCGTCACATTAATGTACCTTACTGTAAATTTGAGACAATTCTGAACAAACAGTCAAGATCATACTATATATATTTTAAACCTAAGGATTCCTAGTAAATATTGAAGTGTTACCGACCTTCCTTCCTTAAACCAAACAAGATGGGTACTAAGTAGAACTATTTATCTTTTCTTTTTCAAGATAGATACATTTTCTTTTAAGCGACCAAATATTTTTTCAAGATAGACCCATGGTAATCTACTCTTTTTTTTATTTTTTCTTTTTGATAAATATGGTCTACCACTACCCCACCCTAAACTTAAAATGTAGCTAATTCCAGAGAACAACCCCAAACTTAGTTTCAAATCATACCAAAATATTAAAAATATTTTATCTAACTCCAAGAGAAATCAAATAGATGATATTAAGGTTCAAACTTGTGCCATCATTCGTTACTTAGTAACAACAAAAGAAATTATTGTTGGAGGCTCAAAGTGGTTTCACAAAGGATAATAAGAATATAAAGGGTGGCTTGAAAGGCTCAAGGTACAAAAAACAATTGTCTCGTGTGTAATAAAACAATTTAAGTTTATCTGATATACCTAAAATATAGCTTATAATTTTGATTCAGTTTTTTTTATGTATTGAACCAAATTTAATAGATGCACAACCGAATTAACCCACAATTTTGACCATCTTAACTGTCTACACTAGACCGACCAAACCGAAGCCTAAGTTGGTCGAAAATTGGTTTGAGATATGCAAACATTGGTTTAAACGGTTTCAAGTTTTGAAACCGCATTCAAACCTAACTGACCAAATGTCGACCTCTACCTACATCTGCTCCTAAAAGAGAGACATTCCTCTACCCCCCCAACCGACATACAACCACCTCTCCCTCCCGTAGAAGACAACACATGATTAACATTGTATTTGGCATAAAGGATATTTCTACAAAGACATGTTGCTCCATAAATGAGTCTCCACCGCCACTTGCCTAACATTGCTTTTTTCACCATCAATAGTACTTTAATCCCAAAATATCTTGCTCCCCTCTTCGACCCTCCCCAAAGGAAGCGTCTCTCGAGCCTAATGATAAGTGTCAGAAAGTAGTTAATTCCATGTTAAATTTAAGACACTTTTGTTACTTGTTGTACAAATTATTTAGGGAAAAGCCGAGAAAAAGATGAACAATTGCCCTATTACGCTTTTTATATCTTACTCTATCCATTTGTGCATGAATTGACCTCAAGACATTAAAAAAAGAAGAAGAACAAGGAAAAAAAGTACAAAAAGGCAGAAAGATGAAGTTACTCGCCTCCAACTCGCAATGGCGAGTAGCAAAGGCAGGAAGGCATATTCACTCGCCCCCAACTCTTAATGGCAAGTGATCAAAGAGCAACTTACTCGCGAGGCGAGTTAAGGCGACCCAAATTTCCTCAGAGCTGACGTGGCACAAACCCACTGGTGAAGAAACCACTACTCGCCATGGCGAGTGTTTCTACTCGCGAGGCGAATTGAGACAAAACAGGCCATATAAAAGCGCATTTGTTCTTTTCAGGGGGGGACATCATATCATATCATATCATACCATATTATTAGAGGAGACTTTAGGAGAGAAACAAGGGAAAGACCAGAGAGACTCTAAAGAACAAGGAACACAAGGATTGAAGGAAGACACAAGATCATTGAGACATCATGGCTTGGTTTCATTCCACCTCTTCTTTTCTCCTTGTAAGGTTACCATGACAATGAGTAACTAAACTCTTTTTGTTGGGATTGAATGTAATCAACTCTATTAGTATGTATTCCCTTTGATTATGGTGTCGTGTGATTTTAATTATTTCAAGATATTGATGTTATTCTTGCATTGTAATGCTTATGTTTGATTTATTAGTGATTGAAAAATACTTTTGAATCTAGATGAGAATAATCATCTATCAAAACATATGTTCTAGACATGGAATGGATGTTTTGATAATCACCGTTTGTATCCACACTTAATGCTTTCTTATCATTTAATAGATTGAGAAATCGTCGATTGAATGATAGGAACGACTCTTGGATCGTTTAATAGTGTGAGACATCGACGATTGAACGATACAACAGAAATCACAACTTCATTTGGACATGAATGATGTTGTCGGGGGATACGTGATAATATCGATTTATAATTGGAATCTGCAACCCTAATCCGAGAATACGTATAAGTGGGTTGATGAAGTTTAATCCCAGCATAATCATTTCCCTGTTAACTCTCATACCTTTTACAATTACGTAGTTTATAGTTCATGAAACAAAACAATCATGAAACCCTAGCTCAGAACGATATCGATTGTTGAACGGCTTAGAATATCGCACCAGTCCCTGTGGAGACGATAACATAAATACTTACTTTTGATATTACATCACCTAACAATCTTCTTTCAAACCTTGACCGATATATTCATAAAAGAAAGGTAAAAAAAATGGAGATCGAATTAAGCACATAGTTAATCAAAACCACCAGAGCCGTCTTAAACAATTCGGAGGCCCCGATGCAATCTTAAAAATTGGCCCCTCCAATAAAAGAAAAACGCACCAAAAATTCAAAAACATCATCATTTATTTTAATTGCAAATAACATTATAAAGTTGTAAATAACATCAATAATATCAAAAAGACTATTCCATGTAAATAACATAAAAAGAGTTATGTTTTAATTAATAACATCAAAATACAACTTCAAACTAAAATCAACCTTCTAGCTATTTAAAAAGAGCCATCCTGCTAACACTTTCTGAAGCAAATTCATCAACCAAGTCTTCATATTGTATTATCCCCAAAAGATCATTCTCAATTGCTATCAATGCCAATCCATTAAGCCTATCTTGAGACATGGTAGATCGCAAGTAAGACTTCAACAACTTTAATTTTGAAAAACTTCTTTCTGCAGAAGATATGGTCACTGAAATAGTCAATAAAATCCTATATGCAATAATTGTATTAGGAAAATAATGTAAGCCTTTCAAAAATCTGAATATATCAATGGTTCCTATATTTTCTCTAGGCATCATATCTCTTAGTGACATTAACTACACAAATAGTTCATTTCCATCAATATCAGACCCCTCATTATGTTTCAATTTATGTTCAAAATTACTACAACAAGACTTCAAAGTTGCATCGTCCAATGATTGTAACTTGTGAGAAGTAAACAAGAAACCAAAGATATCTTCATACTCTTGGTATTGCTCAAATCTCTTATCAAGAGAAACAACAGCTTGGTCAACAAGGTAAAGAAAATAATTAACTCTAAAAGATTCCTCTTCAGATATAGCTCAACAGCCGGGGTAGTCAAATTCTCATCAAACTGTTTTTTTCTTCAAATTATACGCCTTTGAGGAAACACTGGATCAATATTCATTTCAATTGCAATTTCCTTAGCATAATCTAAGGCATTATTGAAACCAGTATTTCTATATCCCTCAAAAAGTGAAATCAACCCCTTTATTTGTTCCATAGCAACATTGATAAGCATATTCTTTGATTGTAAAAGCTTGCTAACCAAATTAATGGCAGATAATATTTCAAACCAAATAATTATAGCATTAAAAACTCAAAATCACCAAGCTCATTTGTTGCTAAGGACTTGGCTTCACTTATTAATCAAGATCTTTTTCAACACTTCAAGTAAAGCTTCTCTAAAATCTGACATTTGAGCTTTTATAGCTTTGACACTTTCTACACGACTCTCCGAACGAGTTGATGACAATGATTTTGGATGTTGTTGCTTTCGGCCGGCCCTGAAAACCACCCTCCCAAGTCCCACCCATGCTAAGGACAAAGGCTCCCAACCAAAGGCTCCCAGGTATCTTCCTTTCTAGGGTTCGTTCCGACTAACAGACCTTGATATCTAAAAGGGATGGATCCAACTTTACAATGAAGGAATCAAATGTGACAGCTACAGTTGGATAAAAAAGAGTATTATTTATTTTAACTTGTAACAATCTATATAGCTCGTTAGATTTTGGTATCGATCTCCACAATATGCAAATCAGCATTAGTTTGTACTAGCATATATATTTTAACTCACAATAACTGAAAGAATAAAAGATATTGACCTGTATATATAATCAGCAGTACCAAACAAGATATAGCTGAATTTACATTACATAAACATAGCATTCCAATAAAAGAACAAATTAAAAATATTGTCTAAAAAGTTAAGATATTGACACAATTTTATTTTTGTATCAAATCAAAGGAGGAACTAAACTAAGAGCCTCAAATTGATCTAATTAACATGGCATATAAGAAGTTCATGTGCTAGTTTCTTCAAATTGATCCAATTGATTAATATGAAGCTTTAGAAGGGAGTGTATATTTGCATCTGACTCAAAATATGCTCAAAGTTATCGGTTGTCTTCTCAATAGGGTGAGTATGCACTCCTTCATATGTTGTCACCACTACTCCCTCATCTTTGGTTAACCGTTGCACTTGTTTCTTTACATTGCACCCTTGATGTGTGCACCTATAGTAGCTCCTGCAAAATATTAACAAAACCAATGGAACCAATATATTTGTTAATATTCATGTATACTTTAAAACCCTATTTTAAACCCTATTTGACATTTTGTATATCTATATCAACTACAATTGGTCATTATGAAATCTTCATTCGACATTATGAAATCTTAGTCGAACGAAGATTAAACATTTTATTCATTTTTAAATCAATGGAACAAATTTAGATTATATTTTAAACCCTATTTAAAACTTTAAAACAAAAAATGTTTAATCTTTATTCGACTAAGAATTTACGATGACCCACTACTAAAAAAATAAAAGTTAGTGAGGGATATTTAGTGAGGGAAAACGTGAAATCCCTCTCTAATTCCGTCACTAAATTTTGCGACCAAGGAATTTGTGAGGAATTTCATTTTTTACATCACTAATTTCCCTCGCTAATTTTGTTTTTTCTAGTAGTGACCCATTAGTTGATATAGATGGTTAAATATTGTGCACAAATCCATTGTGATTTATGTTCAAGTTTGGAATTATCCATTAATCATTAGTAGATTTTGCTTATATTTCATTGTAAAGTCTCAATAAAAATGAGTCTGTCATAGTCTAAATTATAATTTCTCTTTTCGTGCACGCAGGGATGCATATATGAGCCAAATACTAAAAGACAGACACAGTGATAAAGAAGAATATACTAGATAATTAAGAGAGCAAATTATCAAGATCGAGTATATGAACAAATTAAACCAAGACACTTGTAGATTATAAACTCAACAAGAACCTCTTGATTAATTTTTTTAGTTAATTTTAGAGATTCTTTTATGTTATAGCATAGTTTATTGATTATAAAAACAAAGTGAAAATAAACTGAATTAAAGGGATAATTAAAATGTAGTACGGTGGGGGTCAAAATATTCTTTGTACATATATACACGTAATAATTATTTATAAACTTAGTCAAACATAGCAGCCGCACACACATGTAACAATAACAATCACCTAAAATTCAAGACTAAGAGGAAACAAAAAAGAAAACATCAAACTATGAACAAGAAATTAACATGAACAAAGAACAAAAACAAACCTGGGAAATTTGTTGTTTTTAACAGCTTTTTGGCCATATTTCCTCCATCTATAACCATCATCAAGTATATCAACTTGACTCCTAGTTTGAAAAGCATATTTAGGCTTCTTAGCCTTTTTCTCACCTTTCTTTTTAACACCTTGTTGATCAATAATAACATTAACACTTCCTTCTTCTCCTTTCACATCTTCATGGTCATGAGTAACACTAATTTCATTATTAGTAGTAGGTTTCAAACCAAGAAATGCATTTGAGCTTTGACCATTCAAACCACTCGTTGGAATTTGGTAGCTTGAAGAAGGAGGACAAGGAAACAACATGGAATAATTGTTCTCCATATTAGTTTAAATCAAACCAATTTGAAATTATAGCTTTTGTTCACTATTTGCTTGAAAGAAAAAAGGACCAGGAGAGGATGGTAGGTAAAATGTTGAAGAAACGATGTAGAATAAATTGTTGGGGCGGCTTTTAATGTTAGCGTGGTTCACATAATGGATGTATACATCGAATGTGAAGAAAGAGAAATAAAGACTAAATGAGATGAGATATATATACACACAGTGGCCATATATAGTGTCGTGAACGGCACGAAAATTATCCTATTGTGTGCTGTGAAAACTAGTATAAAGATCTAGCAAGGTCTATTTTACCCTCTATATATATATTGAAACATTTATGTTCCTTTGTTATTATTTATAAGTGAAACTTTTTCTTTTAACAAGCAAAATTCAGATATATTACTACTAAAGGAGCGTCCTTAATAGTACAAGGTATGCCAAAAAGAACTCCAAAAGAATACAATCCACCAGGTGACAATAGAGAAAAATACAATAAATTAGCCGATGTCCAGACAAACAAACGGGCTCGACCACCACATATGAAAATTATGACGAATATTAATATTAGTTGGCTTCATCCACCAAAAGGAAAATAATTTCATTTTATCTAGCAACTGATGGATAGGAGTTACGATGTTCTTGAAAATACGATGATTCCTTTCATTGCACAGAACCCAGACGTAGCAAAGAGCCAAACTAGCTGCAAAAAAGATCGACGTGCTTGCAAACCGCCTGATAAATAAGCAAACTAAATAGCAAGCATGTTCCTGTAAATAATACGGATCAGCGGAATAAAGGTCAAGCCAAGATCGGACAATGTCACACAGAGAAGCAAAACGGGGACAAGACAAAAACAAATGTTGAGCAGTCTCCAGATCACCACACCCAGTCATACATAACTGATTATCGTGAGAAAGAGTACCACGCACCAAAAAATTATCCTTCGTTGGTGACCTGTTTCGAAATAGTCTCTAAGTCAAAATTGAGACCTCCAAGGGAACCTGCTTATACCAAATGAAGTATGTAGTAGCATCAGAGATCGTAGGCTTCTGGTTGGTAAACATACACGCCCCTAACCAAATAACCATCAATCGAATTGATCCTCCAAAGCCATATACCTATAGAATTATGCTGCAAAGAAATATCATGAAGTTTAAGTAAAACTGAAATATAACTCATCTCATATGTTCCATAATAATCATTACGTTAGTAAAAAAGTTGTCACAAAACAATTCTTACTTTCTATTTTTTAATTTAACATGAACTACTTTTCCAATTAGTCACTAATTAATAATATATGAATCATTTACATGTTATTATTTTCTATTTTACATGTTATCTTTTAATATATTCGCTTAACTTTTTTTTAAAAAAAATATTTGTTAACTTTGATCTTTCTATTTTAATTGTAATATATGGCATTGTTTAATATGGAACCGGTCCAACATTGGACCCTGGCTCATATTTTTAGTAAATTTTAATAAAATATTTTATATTTTATATTATCAAAATTTATTTTTAACTATAATATATACTTTTAAAAATGTTTCTAATTTCAACAAAATAACACGTTTTTTATTAAAAAAATTAAGCATGTTAGAAAATTCCTCAAACCAAGAAGAATAAAACATAATTCTAGAAGAAATCATAACAAATTACTCAATGCCATTAGTTTTTCAATGTGACTTTGTCTTCGCAAATGAGGAAAAGAAATGTGTTTTTAATTTGGTTTATTGAAGACTAATATTATAGTTAGAGTGTCTATGTTTCATGAATGACAAATTTATTCTTTAGAATGTTTAAAAATGTAACATTTCCATATTTGGTAAAAGGTATAAAATAAATTCTTGGTTTTATTCTTTGGAACCTTGATTGATCTTTCCATATTTCTCTTCCCATGTGAAGGTTTGAAAATCTTGTATTTTCATGCAACGGAAGCTATTATTTTCCACTTTCACATTCCATCTCATTTTTAATTCAATCATATTTTAATTTTAAATTAAAATTAATTTAAAAATATTTCAAAAAAATCAAATTTCTGATAATAATATTTTACATTGGATGTTATGCAATCAATTTGTTTAAAACTCAAAAAGTATATTTTCAACTTAATTTTTTTTTTTTTTTT
>Ga0228710_1005520_pt1 | contig 19609 bp, 8 predicted proteins | sample MedpolnodulmetaG_FD_177995 | JGI IMG/M metagenome (GOLD analysis project Ga0228710, IMG submission 177995) | Root nodule microbial communities from Medicago polymorpha collected in Santa Monica, California, United States - pink nodules | ecosystem: Host-associated > Plants > Roots > Nodule... | reverse complement strand
GGGAATTATTCAATTATAATTATTCTTCTTTTGGTCAAGGAGTTTTTTTCTTCAAGAAATGTATGAGTTATTACACAATTATTAAGACAGTGAAAGCAACAATTAGACAATACGGGATCACTACAGTCTACAGCAATAAAATTTAAGATATTTGCACAATTACAACTCAATCATGGTATAGTGAGTCAACCATCTATAACACTAGTAACTAACTACTAAACTTTATTTTATTTCTTCTATTCTTTATGGTTTTATATTTTTAAAATGCCTTCTATATTTGTTTGTATTTTGGATGCTAGCTAGCAACTAAGCATATTTAAAGAATAAAGATGGTGATAGGTTATCAAAGGTTTAAAATCTCTCAAAATTATTATATGTTTGATTTGATTTGACGGTGTTTGGTGGAATTACGATGTGCAATTGAGATTTTCACAAAAACTACACTTTAAAACTTCAACAAATTCACCATTAATTTAAATATACACGAATTAAATTTTAGAAGGTTTTAAAAAATACTCATATAAAGACTCAAAAGTGTGTTTGATGAGATTCGACCCCAAATTCACCTAAACTTTTAAATATAATAAAAAAGAAAAAAAAATCAAACGTGAAAAGAAAGATTAGACAAGAAATGAAGGTGTGACAACAGCCAACTTGTCACTGCAAAGAAAATCCACAAAAAAGGGGGATCTATATCTTCACCATTATAGATTCCTAATAAGTCTGTGAACGTTAGTTAATCCCCCTCTTGCAATAAAGAATCACATAATACATGGTCAAAATTAAATAGCTAAATATAATAAAAAAAATTAGTAGACTAAGTGGAAGGAAGTTTAAATAAATTGCAACCATATGCATTGTACCCAAAAAAAAATGTATCATGCACATATTCTACATGGACACCGCTATATGGTGTAGGTTTCATGCAAAAATTAATTAAATGGGTTGACGAACGCATCCATATAGAAAATAATAATAATAACATACGATATATAGTATTATGGAATGTAAAGTTTTGTGCATAAGATTTCTTCTACACGTACGCATGCAGAAAGAGAAGCTGTGTTTAGAGTTAGAATAATAACCGAAAGAAGCTCGAGAGGCTTCTTATGGAACATATTTAATTAATCAAACTCATAAAGAGACTTATTTGACGGCATAACATCGTCAACTATAACGAATTTGATTTGTCATATGATAAAAGTAATGTCATGTTCCAACTTCCAACTAAACATTTCTGGGTGCTACTTTTCAATATGTAAATTCGAACGATATAAATTGTTAAGTAGTAGAACAACCTAGACGGCAGATCTTGGTCAATGAATTAGCCACTGATAAAAGTCGTACAGTTGAGATTTTGATTCTCAATTTGTCGTAGTCATTACATGAATTATTTGATGGATATACATGTAAAAAAAGTTTTAGTAGGTCGGTATATTGAACCGAAAATTGTTAAACTATCTTGAAGTTTGATTTTATATTGATATTTTATACATGACATTACGTAATTGAATGATGGATATATACTTAACCAAACTTTAAAAATGTCTTCATCATATTAAAAGTAAAATAATTTGTAGTTAAAAAACCCACTGAATTGACCAAATAAAAAAAACCACTGAATTCCAAGTTGTCATTTGAAAATAAAATATTTTATTACAGCAAATAAAAAATAATTTTACCGTTATCCATTGTGCAATAGACGTTATTTTTTAATAATACCAAAGAAGTTTTTTAATCACAACATGCAAATATACCTTGGTTTCCAGGAAACATATTTTAATTGAGTGGTCCTAACATCAACTACCTCTTCACCCATTGTTACAATCTAGAAATCCAAACATAATCAAACTGCTTATTATAATTACCTTCCTTAAAAAAAATTAATTACCTGCTAAACAATCTATGCTAGGTACAATCCCATTTTGATTTGTTGCAATTTGAAAATAGCCCCAGCTTGCATTAGGGATGGCAGGGTCTAGGTAAGGTAGTATGGACCTGTCTCCACACTGACAGTTTAAACAAAATTATCCATACGTGTTATTTGCATTTTAACTTTGGGTAAAAACCGCCTAGCTGTCTTTAATCTTATCTTCTTTTTTTTTTAACAATTGACATCTCTATTTTTATACGGTTTTATGTATAAATGTCTAATTAATGTCAAATATTTTAGAAATATGTACATTAATATCATTATTTATTATAAAAACTATAGTAATGGAAATCATCATTTATCTTACCCCGTTAAGTCCATTGTCTTTTAAAACGTGAACAAAGTTTTTCTTTTTCCATTTTTCATTCAAAAAAAAATTGTGTGCCTGTTGCAAATTAAAATATCGTATTGACTCGCACATTATTAAACTGTTTTATTTGTTAGTAATATTGCGTTGGTTAACATGCTTTGTTATGTTTCCTTATATTGCATCCTCAATTTCCGCTGTTGAATAAAAATATGTAGTCCCTACAGTTAGTATCTTTTGGCAATGCAGAAAGAACAAACGAAGATAGAAGGAAAAACTCACCCCAACACAGAAGTAAACGACAAAAGGAAAAAATATAATTAGGACTTTTTAAGATTTTTATTTGAAAATGGCGTGTCAAGAGGATAATGATATTATTAGGAGTAGATGATAGTGCAAAGAAGTTTTATATTGCCATTATGTATGAATTAATCTATTTGAAATAAGGTTGGATTCATTTAATATTTAAAATTTGTCTGATGTAATTAATTGGAAACACAGAAATCAAAGAAACTAAATTAATGCCAGCTTTTTAGAATTGGACCAGATTTTTGTTACTGCAGAGACTAGAAAAATTAACTCAAATCTTTCCAAGACCAAGAGTAAGACAATGATATCAGCATCTAATGACTTTACTACTATCCTAAACTATGAACATAAATAACGCCACAGCCCCCATTAAATTATGATGTCTCACTCTCACAGCACAATATTAACACAAAAATAAACAAGATTTTGTCATGTCAATTGTCAAGAAATAACCCTTTAAAGTGAGATTTGTACACAAACTCCACAAAAGATATATTTCTCTCAAACTTCCAGTCTCAACACCATTGACCACAGAAATAATAAATGGAAGCCAACCTATCAATGCCATGTGACATGGCTTAGAATAGCAGCCATGAAGCGATTACATGATGGTGCAGCGGCTTTTTTCTTCAGTTGGCTGTGAGTTTGCTTGCTGGAACCTTTGCGACTCGGCTGGGTTGTACGTAAATTCTGAAGTATCAAGCCCATACTGAAAGAGGAGTAGTATTGTCAGACAGTAAAAAACTAAAAATCGCATGCAAAGCCATGATCAGCTATGTGACTAGAAAACTAATAATGTGTTATTTCTCTAATCATCCCTAACATATTGATCACAATTCAGAGTGGTGAAAAACAGAAAGACTAACTAAATAATACATCTACACTATAGATTGCTAAATAACAGAGCTGGATGAAAAATGTCTTTGTAAAAAGTTATGTAAAAAGGATATTCTGTTTTGTGCTTTTTGTGGCATCAGAAAAACATTACATAAAATTCCGGTTAAGGTGTTTAGCCATCCATTTGAGAATTGAGACATCAAATCAACAGAATGGTCTGAATTGAAATCTTCATAAAATCTCACATGAAAATGTAAAGACAATGTTATTTCATTTGATGAAATATTCTTTCAAAAATGGAATGACATTATAGTCAGGAAACTACTTGTTGAGTACAAGTAGTCTCAAGTGTGAAAGATTAAATTGTCTGTCATCAAATATGATTCATGGTGTGATATGATATTGTTTAATCTATGTAGTCAAAAATATGACGGTTGTACTATAATCAGGAAACTCAATGAAATGCATAACAAACTCAAAGACTGAAAGAAATGACCATTTATGTGTGTAGGAAGTGGGAGGAATTAGAGTAAATTTTTTTAAGTTTTTAGAATGTTTGTAAAAACTTTTTAAAAGCTAATAATTTGAAAAACAAATAACATATTTCAAATTATTATCAAAAGCTACTTTGAGTATTTTCTTTAAAAAAAACTATAGATGCATGTAACAGCTTTTTCTAATATAAAATGTGTCTTTCGTAATTATATTATAACCAAATGAAAAACAATTTCTACCTTATGTAAAATCTATAAAAGTTTAATAGTTTTTTTTTGTACAGAACCAGAAAATTATTTTTTTCAAAAACTTAGACAAACTAACCGAGTAACCCTTAATTAACCTTTGAATATACTAAACCCAAATGATCAAGATTTTTTTTTATTGCATGATCAAAGATTATATTACTTCAAGTCTAATATCAACATTTCTTCTTGTTGTATGATCATGCTAGGAACTTGGTTATTATTGGGTGCCCATGTCCCACATCGTCTACTATGGGATGCTCGGTGTAGTATTTAAGTGGCCTGGTTCTCCCTCCCTGATCACTAGCTTTTAAGTTTTAAGGGAGGGTTTCCCAAGTGCTTAGATATACCAAATTAAAATATATTCTTCTAGTGAGAGCATACTTTTAATTGTAAAGAAACAGGAGCATAAGACAGGAAGGCAAAAGTCAAAGCCATATACACACCACACTCACACAAGTATAGTACTATCTAATGCAATTCTTCTTATGTATTTTGCATGCATACTTGTTACGACAAATATATGAAAATCTGCAGAACAGAATATTAGATAAAGTGTACTGAAAAAAAATAAAATAAAGACTGCACCTTCTCCCTCATTCGTGTACTCCATGCATCATTTCTGTTTGGGCGCTGGTCCATTGTCCCAGCAACTGGTAAACCTGATGGTGGACCTGCTTGTCTATTATTGAGCAATGGCTGCTGAACTTGCTGCCTTGGATTAATGAGCTCATCATCACTATCATAATCTGCTGGCCTATTTACAGCCCTAACAATAAGGGCTAACAAGAAAAGAAGAGCCTGCAATTCAATACACATTCCTTAGACAAAATATAATAAGAACACACCAGATTTTATGTTTCACAAACATGAAAATGGGCAGGCATGTTACATTGCATAAATGTTTAAAGCCTTCATTACATTAGACCCCACAAGTATACCTCTCTTCTTTTGATGGTCCACGACCACGAATATATCCTCGTGACTTCATTTCTAGTCAATATAGAAATGTGAAAAGTTGGCCACTGGAGTGGATTGTATGCCTAAATCCAGGTCAAGGACTGAAATTCTAGCAACGTTTTCCTTGATCACCATTGTACCTCTAAATCTTTTCTAGTGAGACTTATAGTTCATTGTCTCTCTATTTCTAGCTATTGGACTATCTTCTATTACATCCAGCCTCCTTACCTGTACTTCTGTCGGTTTCTCTATATATTTCCAAACTACGTAAGAGAATACCCTTTCCTTATACTAATACATGATAGAGCATTATGACAATGACAGATCCACATATACGACCTCTCCTGAAGGGAAAAGGCTTTGTGTCATTGTCATTTATGACTGTCAAGCTACTCGAATAAAATTATTGACCAAGATGGTCTTAACAATCAATTCATTTCCCTTGTTTTCCTGTTCCCAAAAGTTTTCTATCAATAAAAAAACCGGTGCATTCTCCTCATCAAGATTTCAAGCATTCTAAGTATATTAATTGCCCAATCCAAATTGAAATTGAAAGCTTGGTTTTAATCCTAGGAGCTTCGATCGGTACATGCACACAGATTGACAAGTTGTCATTCACATTGTTAATCTGCGATTCTGCGAGAAAATTTGGGTGATTTTAATTAATGTTCAAGTTTTTAATTCTAACTTTGATCCATTTACATTTACCCTTATTGTTGTAGAATTGATGAACTTAGTGGTTGTTGAAAATACTTGGATAAAAGGGTTCACTTTTGGAAGTTTCAAAGCAAGAAAGGCTTGTCTCGGGTTTCGGTATGATTAAGGAGGGTGTGATATTTTGAGAATTCAAGATAACACCTATATGGCACATGCTTGTATCCTGAAGCACAGTTTATCGTATTTTTTGCCACAACCATGTTAGTCTTTAGCCATAACCATACTACTTTTGGAATACCCATGCTACTTTTGCGATATTATTTTGGGAAACATACTCATCCTTTCAACTATAAAAGCCTCCTTCAATGTTCAAACATGAAACACACAATTTCATACCACCTTCCAGCCTTCCCTGTATTCTTTGGGATTCACTCTCCCACTCCAATATGATTTCCACAGCATTTACAAGTGAGAGATATAGTTTCTTTACTGTATTTGAATATCATTCCTTTCAAAAAGGAATTCTAAGTTTAGTTTTTTATTGTATCATGGATTTTCTTATGGTTTTAGTTCTTGGTTTGGCTGTCTCTTTTACTATGTGCAACAAAACCTATAGTGAGCATAGCGCTATAGTGGGTCCTACATTTTGACCTTTGGATCCTATATCTGTAAGAATTGGTCATTCTTTATCTAGTTAATTATTTGTCTGGCAACTGGAAATAATGGAACTGTAAGGAAAGGTGGGCTAAACTCAATCCTTCATTTTCAATCATTATCAAACTAACAAACTTGTTGGTGCTTTATGCTTTTCTTGATTATTAGCAAACTTGTCAGACTGAAAAATATTATTATCATTGAACAAACATTAAGTGTCAATAGTATTAGAGTAGGCGATGGAAATTTGATAAGAAAAACACAAATTATAGAGAAACGGAGTAATACCTTAATGATTGCATGTGTGAAAATGAATGCCCTAGGTTTGCATAATTAGACGTTTTTTTCTGATTGTTTTGGTTATCTTGCTTTCTCTCTCTTATCTTATTAAATTTCAATTCATATTTTTAAGTCATTTTCATAATCTTCAACAACCTATTTATTTGACTAAATATCATACGGGTTTGTTAAAACTAGTACTTATCAACCAATATTCATCGGATGATATTTTGGTAGTCTTTCGTACTTCTATACTTCTCGCCAACATGGTATACATTCCCTTAGCAGCAAGCAGGACAAAGACACAAGTATGAATGCAAAACAACATTGATTTCTTTTAAATGCCAATCAGACAACTTTTTGTTTACCTCAAAGATGACAATCCCAAGAGCAACCCATCTCACAACATCCCAATTCTCTCTGAGAAACCCATATATCATATCAAAATCTCCAGTTTTATCTGTTGGAATTTCCTGGGAAAAAAAAAAGTAAGATGACTCGTATACCTTCAATTTCAGATCATAAATTACCATGGAGAATTTTACTTACTTCTTTCCAGCTTTTGTCAAAGAATAGAAAGGCTGCACATCCCAGCTCTACCAAGATCAACAGTGCCACTAAAATTGAATACTTTGTTCACTTAAGGAAACTTACAATAATTCGTTTAAGATTAATGCACGTATATATGCACACAAAACGTCACATACAGATGGAGAGTGAAAGAGGAACTTCACTCATGTTTTTTACAGTAGTTGAAACTTTTGTGGCCATGAAATATTTTTGGATTTAGCATAAGACATTTGATAAGGATACACAAATCAGGCAGCAACCATTCCGTGTCGTAGCTCCAATACAACCAAAACAAGAAACAACGAAGAGAACAGTTCCGACACCAATAAACAAGTAAACTGCCAAACATGAAACATGCAATTAGAGTGAGACAGTACTGGATGGTTTTCGTTAACTTCATCCTATATAAACAATATGCATACATATCAAGAATTACGTCGAAGTGAAAGGAAGGCAATTCATATGGATATTATGAGTTGAACATTGACAGCTTACAATATAAATGTAAAAAGTTATTCATGAACGATAACAAATAAAGCTTTAGGATCATAAAGCCTCGTCAATTTACAATAATAACAATTATAAGGACAAACTACTACATACGGTATTTTATCAGTAATTCTCTTTCTCTCAAGCAAATACATCAATGTAGACTGTAGGTCTTAGAAACACTATGTGTAGATGAAATAAGGTTCAATTCAAATTCACTTTTTTGTGTACCATTCTAGGAAGTGTATGAAGCAGGTTTGTTTCAAATTTATTTTCTTACTCAAAAGGAAACAATGATGATTAATTCACCAATAACTCCAAATAATGAAGCTCTAGTTATTACTTAACCACACAAATCTACAAATCTATTGGGCAGCTAGCCATTTCAAAAGTTACGCCTTTTCGTGTGACAAAAACCAAGCATAACAATACAGCATCAAACACACATAGTGGCCACAAATCTACGATCTATTGAAGAAATTTATCCCAATCTCTTAGAGGACAATTTTTTTCCGTAAGCATAAATATAAGCTAGACTAGAGTCAAACTAGATAACACATTACAGACTGATGCAGCAAAGTATAACAAAAAACAAAATCTTTTACGAGTCACAGAAGTAATCAATGATACACCTAACCTAACACAATGATATGCCCCAAAAATGACAGGAAAAGAGCAATAAGCATACCAAGCCTTAGGCAATTTGTGGAAAATGTTGTCGGATAGAGACACAGCCATAAGCATTGGCCGTCCAAGTTGAATTAGAGCAGTATCACCACTGACTGGAGAAATCTCTGGCGTTGGAGAAATGTCCGGTGTGTCGTCATCAGAAGCTTTAGTGAATCCAACCAGCAAATAGATCCCATAACCCACAATGGCCAAACCAGTCACGGTCAATATGAAGTTTAAAAGCTTCAAAAGACACTCCCAGAAGCCTCTACAGCACACCATCTTTCTCTACCTATAAATAACTGTGGATTAATCCCTCAACCAAAATTCAAAAGGTAGTTGAATGCCCTCTATATATGTTTTCTGCATAAAGAGATATTTCCATTATTGAATATATATCAGTAGTAAATTGAAACTATCACAGCATGGATAAGAACTGTTAATCAAATTGAACTTTGAATAGTTAAGGTAACCTCAATTTGTAGATGGAAATTAATAGCAATAATAACTTAGGATGTGTTTGGAAGAACATACTATTTATTTGGACTTATGAGATAAGCACTTGTGCAAGTTTTGGGCAGAATTTGTGAGAATTAGCTAATTTAATCTCATATTCTAGTATAAGCACTTGTAACACTGTCTTAGAGAGCTTATGAAAATTCCATAAAATCTCCGGGATAACTTCTGAAAATAGCTTATATGAAAGCATTGAGTTTATTGTATGGTTTGTTATAGAGATAGCTTATACAGAAGCAGTTATGTTTAAAGCACTTAATTAAGTTGTTTATCCAAACAAGGTTTATAACATTGATCATGATAAGCACTTAATCTTATTGATAATTGAAATGTAAAAAATGAATAAACGGAATGGAATTAAACCCAAAAAACAATGAAGTGAAATGTTGATGAGTGAGAGGTTACTTACAGAACAGAAGGAATGAAATCGAATCGATGACCGTTTTTCGTTTCTTTTCTTTTCTTTTCTTTTCTACGAAGCTTCGTTCGTTTGTTCATTCCTTTACTGTACAAAATTCAATTCAATTCAAATAAAGTGTTTTGCTACGTGTCAATCTTTCATTTGTTGTTACCACCGGCCAACTCTCTAAATTTGACGTCATCCACTCCCCTTATGCGGGACAATTCTCTTCAAACAAATTTAGATTAGTTAAAATAATTTCTGAGGTTAAAACAATTTTAAATTATTTAACATAATTCTTACCAACGAGCATCAGATAGTAAACCGTCCAAATGTTCCAATCCAATCAACCACTGGTCAACAAAGATTTACCCAATTTCAAACAAATACTCCTAACTAGGCACAACATAATGCACGTGAGATCAAGAGACGAGATGCTAACACTGTCTTCAAATCATTTCTTTAGGGGGGATCCTGAAAGAAATCAACATTCAAGCAAGTCTAGCTTGCTTCTTATGCTTGGCCTTTTTCAGCATAGAATTTTTTTGTGAATAGGCTAAACTTTTAGATAGCTACTATTTGCACCCTCATTTAAACTACTACATCTCTTTTATTAAGAATCTCTATCTAATAGCTATCCATCAAGATGTGCACTTCCAAATAAGAATGAGTATAGTCGGCTTAATTTTGCCTAATACTTAGATTAAGTACATGTCTAAATACGGGAATGTATATCTATTGTTGTTACTCTAAATTATTTGATCACCATTATTGGATGGAATTTGAGATTTTTATTATTGCTAAGCCCTCGTGATAGTGGGTGTATGTGGATGGATATTTTATGGGAATTGTTATGGGGAATGAGTGAGTCCCGTCATATAACTCAATTAAAGAAGAGGACAGACCTCTTTTCATTAGTTATAGTGTAATTGTAATGTTAAGACTACACACGTTTTCATCAACTAGTGGAATATAGTTTCTCTCTTCTCTCTCACACACATTAGAATAATTGCAGACCGGTGATCATTGGTTCATTGTTATCTGCATGTTCAGGTAATTCTAAACTCTAATGTTTATATTTAGAATTATTATAGTTTTATGTTTACAAGTTAGAATTAGATATTGTTTTATTGGGTGAAAATCTTCTCCATTTCCTAAAGAAAATGGAAATGTCAATTACTATAGTTTTGAAGTAAATATATAATATAAATGCACATATTTCAAGAATTGAAGACATTAATTGCACATTTATACATCAAAACTTTGGTAATGGAAGAAATTGAGAGAACTTAAAATGGAGAGGATCTTCACCCTGTTTTATTAATTTAAGTTTTATCACTAAATGAACTACATATGAGAGACACACATTGGATTTTAAACCTAAAATGAAATATCTAGATTTCCCTTGATACTTCCCCACTTATCAAGTTGGTATATAAATTATAAATTTATAGGCTTTAGTTATCTATATGTGAAAATTATCATGATATATGGTAAATATTTATTTCAAGTATTTCGTACTCATTATAATCTCTTAAAACGGGCTCTAGACCTTGAGAAACGGTTAGGATTTGTTGAAATAACAATTTTTGCGTCAGACATAGATGCACCTTGTAGGAATACTATGTTGAGGGGTGGAAAATTCTAACAGTACAACGAAGAATTGTGATGGATGGATATTGGATAAAAGGAAGGAAAACACATAAAATATGTTTATATTACGAGGTAAGCTCAAAGTGTTATCAAATGAGAGGACAAAAATATTGATGTTCAATATGAACCCTTCATGTTATTGTTCAGTAATACTTTGTCTATGATTATTATATTGTATGAGATGTTCAATCCATGCAAGAGACTTTTTGTATATATTGTATATATAAAAGTGTTTCATACATACGTAAAAATAAAAGTGCAGGACTAATATGAAACATAAATAATAAGGAGATGTGATAAAATAGGTATACAATTAAGCACAATAGAAAAAGGTGGATAGAAGAACGCATTAGTGTTGGTCTTTCTGTTAGTAAAAAACTATTGTAATAAGTAATAGAATTTACAATACATACATTTATTATATGTCTATGCCCGTTTAGATTAGCTTATTTTAGAGCTTATACAAAACAATGCAAATAAATAAGTTTTTATATATTATTTATAAGTTTGTTAAGGTATTTTATGAAAAAACAATTTATGAAGAAATAATTTTTGTAAGAGCTTATAAATTAAAATAAAAACTTATTTATTTACATAAACTATTTTCCATAAGCTCAAAACATATTTATTGTTTTCTTATGCTTGTTATGTAAAAGAAATTGAAAGGTCAAAAGTATAACTCAAAGTGTGATAGAAACCATAAGAGTAACAACATTCACTGTGACATATAAGTAAAATTGTAAACTTAAGTAATACACTTAGTTTTCAACTTTACTCGTAAATGCATATACATTGACCATTCATGCATAATGACACCCCCTCATAGGAACAATGATTACTTGAGCAATCAGAGATATCGGTACAATTTTTAGCTGAAATATAAGAATAAAAGAATGTTATTGAAAATGGTCAAAATATTATGTATGAGGTCAATTTGAAAACTTGAATGCAATGAGAAAAAGGCTTACCATTGGCATTGGTAACAACAAGAAATAGAGAAATTAAAATGAACATAGTATAAACAAACTTAAATTTTTTAGTCATATTTGTTTTCCTATGCATGTAAAGAATAAATATTGATTCAACCACTTTGTACATTATAAACAAAAACTCATGCTCTATTCACTTTGTACAACATAAATGTCTCTTAAGTTATTTTGTATATCAAATGCCTCTTAAGTATATTGATATGTTGTGTTTAACCCTTTAGCTCACACAATAAATTACTTGATATATGTGACAATCTCACGTAAAAATGTTATTAGTCATTTGAGTTCATTATCTTTTTTTAACGAAATTTTATTGTTATTTGTATTTATATTTATCCTTTCATGATTTATAAGCTCCAAAGTGTATTTTTAAGGAGTCACGTTAACTCATTTGTAGAGCAATTATATGCTACTATTTAAATTATTGAATTGATTAGCTCTATATTATGCAGAAAGATGAAAAAGATTATAAGTTCAAATTTTGGATCACATACAAATCAAAATAATAAGTAATATAGATTCTTTACTATGTAAGATAAGGACGACCAAAATATTTGAACAGAAACATGGTTGGTCTGGTTTGAGATGGAAAAAGGATATGCGCCATGAATTTAAATTTAAATGAGTGATCGGCCAATCATGAGAATAATAAGGAAATGTTGGATTAGAATTTGCATCCATATAATATAATAAAATAGAAGGTGAGAAAGGATTAAATAGGAGGGAGAAGCCATACATGAGAAAGAGAATAGAAAGAGCAACAACACACATAAGGAGATTTTGGAGACTTCATAATAACTTGGAGTTGGAGAATAGTGTCTCAAATTTGAAAGTATATATATGTATATATATTGAATTGAATGAATGCTTATTCAAATAAACAATTTAATGAATATTTTTTTAAGGAAGAATTGAATGAATGTTGTATTATAGGTTAAATTAACTTTAAGTTTTTTCGTACCACTTGGGCTCTTTAAGTTAATTAATTGTAACAAAGCTAGTCCTTCAAGTATTTTTCGTAACGAGTAAATAGGAAATTACGCTCCTGAAATTGTAACTTTCGTAAAAAAATCATGACCTTAACAAAACTTCAATTACCACCTCCATCAAATTCCTCCATTAGTCGACACGACGTGGCATTTGATTGTCTACGTGGCACTGCCACGTGTCTGACGTGTCACGCCATGTAGACAGTTAAATGTCGTGTCATGTTGACTAACAAATGAATTTGACAGAGGGGGCAAATTGATCAACGTTGTGCAGTTTTAAGGGGATGGGGTAATTGAAGTTTTGTTAAAGTCAGAGTTTTTTTTTTTACGAAAGTTACTATTTCGGGGGATCCAAATAAAGACTCCAAATTCTCCTTTCGTCTTTGCTCCAGTCCAGACCATGTCCGGAGGAGTTTGATTTAGATATTGGTTTATTTAAGGTTTGGTAATGTCCATTTAGTTCAAATAAAAAAGATGTAGTTGCTAAGTGATAAAAAAGGTGCAGTGCACTATAGGTAGTAACAATCATAATTTGGAACATTTTTAAGTCTTACATACCCTTCCTCCACGAACTTTCTAGTAAATGGCATTCAATATTAGTTCAGATAAACTCAGCGGCCGTAAGTGATCTAAGTGAATGATCATGTAGAAAAGAAACTCAGTCTAAAACTTCACCTTGTTCAGTTGAACTTTAACACTCTACTCACTTAAAAAATCAGCCATTGTTTTTTGATGGTTTTTTTATGGAAGCTTTTTCACCTGCAGAACCATTGCAATTTCTCGAGCAGTTGAGCACAAGTATCTCTGAAAAGTTTGTGTACATTAAAAACATAGAAGAAGAGAGAATAAAATTGAGCATGGAACTGCAACAATTATAATGCTACGTAAAACATAACTAAACTTTAAATTATTGAATACTTTGCTGTTCAAGTTTAAACTGACAAGAAAGTATGATGTAGGTCATTGATTTCAGAACTGAAAAACAGTTCCCTGTTAATATTGCACTCTACGATTACTTTGAAGAGGTACCAGAGAACAGGAAGACCTGTGCAAGTAAAAGGACATAAGTGGTACAAGGGAATGTCCAAGTTCAGTCAACATCTTAAACCAAATCAGAGTTGCTGAGCCTCACCTTTATCATTGCATATTTGCACCATCATTCAAGACACAAAATATGAAAACAATCATGTCATGTAAGTTCCGAAGGTTCAAAAAAATAGAGCTTGAGTGTCAACAAAGCACTCACCTCAACATTTGGATTTGAAAAAGGGAACTCTAAAACAACAATAATTCAATATTCATAAACTTAAAAAGTAAAAGCAAATAACACACACCTGGCATTTCAAATCAAGGAACATGCTTTCGAATCTCTGAAAGCACTTCATCCCAGTAGCCCTTAAAAATTCACAATCATCTGATGTTAAAAATACACCATATTGATAAATAAACGTGCTGCACTTGTAAGGAAGTCTCATTGTGCCTAACCTTAGGCGTCACCAATTAATAGAATCAAAACTCTAACGAAACTAAAATAATCAAAATGGAAAAGCCGAGAGAGAAGATAAGGTCTGAGAATAATCAAGACATCTTCACTCTTGCTTGAACTGATTAATCAGAAAAATAATCCAATCTAGCAGGGAACATCAAAGCCCCTACTTATTGCCGGTTTGTTTGTTCTTTGAAACCTCATTTATTACAGAGCAGCATGCAGTACACTTCATTTTGTCTCGTAACAAAAAGAATTTGTCATGATCCCTCCAGCTGAGGCAAGTCAAATCCTATAACTACAACAACTACAGACCATTTTTCCAGTTTCCAACTCAACGCTCGTGACTTACAACTTAGGCTATCACACCTGCGTGTTCACTTCATTAACTTATGAAAATTAGTGTCTGTGCAGGCGCGCACGTGCGTGCACTTCATTGTGCGTGAATGTCAAAAAAATATCGATAAATTTCTCACAAAATATGGTGTATCTCTGTTGTCAAAGTGGAAAAGCGGCGCGACGCGGGAGCAGGGCGTGTAGCGGGCACTATTTTGTGGCACTGACACTAATATATTTAATGCTAAAATACCATATTATTCAAAAGAAATACTAAAATACCTTAAACATTACTTAAAATTCATAAAGTATTCATAATTCATGAAGTTAATGTTTCAAAAATTACAACCTATCCGTAGAACGATTTAAAGTAATGGGCAAAATCGTCTTGTTGCGTGGTGTGTGTAGCGGTCGCTTTGACAACATTGATTCCGCCCTGCACTGTTGAATAGTGGGCCGCTTTGACCGCTATTCACATACGACACGCTCCGTTGCGGCTAGGAGCGGTGGGCTGATTTTTTCCGCTACGCTCTGTTATAGCGGGCGGCGCGGCTGCTATTGACAACATATGTGTCCTTGAAAATTGAAAGTGTCATTTATTTTGGGAGTTTTTTTTTATCAAACAAGTTAATTAAGTAAGAAATTGTGATTATTTTGTACTACCTCCGTCCCTAGATATAAGACCCTTTCGGGATTTTTTTGTCTCTTTTTATAACACTCATTTGGTATTTCCAAATGCATTAATTAATTCTTTACCAACATACCCCTATTTATTTTATATCATTTTTCTTCGATCAGCATTAAATATTATGTTGAAAACATACATTAACTCTCTTTTAAAGGATAGAATTGTAAAAACAATAAAAATTACAAACAAATTTATTATCAATTTCAATTTTTTGAATTCCCTTTATTTTTTTCAAAAAAAACTTGTAATTAGGGACAGAGGTAGTAAATATATATTGAGATTATGGCAAATCCTTGGAAGATTAAATTCATAATATAGATTGAATCCGTTTAGTCCTTATTTTTGTATGTGTTTATGGGAAATTCAAGTAGTACAATAAGTGCCTAAAAGAAAAAGCAAGAAAGTTGGAAAGGAAAATAAAAACTAACTAGTAAAAAATACTATAAAAAGTCCATTCACTTAAAATTGTTGGTCAAAACATGCAGTACTATAAAAAGTATATTCACTTGACAGTGATCAGCCTTACTAATGCATAAAAAACGGAAAACACAAAAAAACAACTGTCCATTGCATCTTGCATCAAGAGAGTCGTGCAAAATAAATTTCTCAGGGTATGCAAAACATGAGTTAAATGGGATGGCAGATATAATTATGAAAAGTTGAGGGTGTGCAAGTGCACACCCTTGTGTAGGAGCATATCCGCCCCTGCTCAATACTAAGTCAGTTCTCGCATAGACATGTTTAAATGCAATTCATAGTAGAATAGATGAGAATTCCGATAAATAGCTCTACCCAACAAATTATTGCAACAGACAAAACCAATATGCATCAACAGAAAAAGCCACATCAGACTTAATATATGCTAATTCTTAGGGTTGATTTGAAGCCTTAAAAAATAAAATACAACAAGGAACACTACTATTATTCGGATTTTAATTGCCACTTAAGTAACCAAAACAACAAAGAGCACCACAAGTTAGCATGAACAACTGAACAACACAGTTACAACAAATGCATTCACAGCAGAAACAGTATGTTGGAACATTAGTGTGATGTTGGAAAATAAATTGGAAGATTAAACACCAAGTAATTATACTTTAATCTAATGTTGCGTGAATTGAAAAAATAGAGTGTGGGGGTCCCACATAAAATGGAACTCACACATTAGTAGTGTTTAAATTGTGGTATTTAATTTTAAATACTTGATAATGATAAAAATAATAGTAACTATTATTTTTATTTGAGAATATCATTTCCCATAAATTTAGCTTATGGTTGTTGTGATAAGAACAAGAGTTTTAATTAAATTTCTTATATTTCCTTCATTCAAATCCAATAGTTTGTTTCCTCCACTTTTGTGGATTTGTTTCTTTTGATCTTATCCACAAGTGTTGTTGAACTGATTAATGGATAAACTTTATTTTAAGCTTATCCATTAGAGTAACTGTTGTCGCAATTTTTGCTAAAACAGTTACAGAATCTCTATATAAATAGAGAACTCCACTCAGTTCAAAAATTACACCAAAGAGTTTCATTGAGTTGTCGGGAACTCTTTCTCTCTTCTCCCTTTCTTGACTTGTGTTGACGAGTCTTTTTTCTCTTCATCTCCTTTTTTCTGTCCCTTCAGAATTAAGAGTGTTCTTAAGACCATAGTCCCTTTTCGGTTTAATGTCCTTTCGGAATTAAGAATGGTCTTAAAAACATAGTCCCGTCGATAGTATATGTCCCTTCGGAATAAAGAGTACTTTTAAGATCATAGTCCCTTTTTGGAATAATAATGTCCTGTCGGAATTAAGAATGATCTTAACTGTATATAAATATTCTTTCAATATTTTAATTTGAGGAGAAATGGTGGTATCACCATATTTGTAAATCTCGAACGATTTTCTACAGTGCAGTAGTTAACCGCACAGTTGTAGCTGGGCTTGTTTTATCCTGGAGACGGCGTGGTTGATAGTCTGCCTTGCACAATTTTGAGTAGTGCCACGAAACGTCTTAAAGAGAGCGACCTGGTCGTGACTCAACCTAGTAGCAACTTCGGTAGATAATAAAATTTGGAAATCCAAATACAACAGTTTGGAAATCCAAAAACAACAATTTTAAGACGTTTCATTATATGCTATGTCTACCGAAGAAGTTGCTTATTGAGGTTTAGTTGTCCCTAAATACGTAAGGATAAAACAAGCTAAAGATTTCGACTGAAACAATGAAGTGTCTGTTGTTATAATAACGACACTAAGAAATTCACATATCGCTCTTAATCGTAAAGCGTGGAGTTAATTTTGTCCCTCCGAACATCCATATAGTTCGACGTATTTTGCATAACAGAATGCTAGTTAAATCCTATTTATTTGATAGAAGGATTAATTGTTCCTCTCTTTGTTAGTTATGCAATCAGCACCATAAAATTAGTAACCGTACATTTATGGTGTGTAAGTAGTCTGAAGTGATTTGCTTCGTGTTACCTATTGGAATGACTTTTGACTGGTCCTGCTCCAATCAAAGCTATTTTAAATAGCTTGAATGTACCAAGCAACAGAGGACAATTTTACCAATCTTTGCTATATGTGTGAAATGTGAACATTGAAAAATCAAAGAATGAACTTACTCGAAAAGGTTTTTTCGATGAACTGGAAATTATATGAGAAGTTTGTTCCAAATGTTTCCTATAAAAAAAAGGAAGAATTTAAATTTCACATTTCTATTGAATAAGAATGAGTTGACTCAGACTTAAATAGAGACTTGTGTACTATGCATTCTTGTACGAAAAGACTACGCCTTTAATGATATGTTCAAAATTAAATTCTCCTTTGTGTGATTTTAATATTTGACATATCAAAATTTATCACGTGAACAAGCATTTAATTCTAAACTTGAGTAACTTGGATTTAATTCTAAAGTTATATGATTAGACAATTTTATTTATTGCAGTCAAGATATATGAACCAAAAGTTCATATAAATCAGAATTTATAGAATATGAATCTCTAACCATAATAAATTATGATATGTGTGAATTTGATGACATATAAACTAGAAATCATTTTCATTGATGACTGTGAATTTTGAAAAATAAAATTGATATGCTTGATATGTTCAATTTTTACAACAAAAATTGAAATTTATGTTGTATAGAATACCCAAGTCTAAGAACAAAAATTCTAATTAAGAAATTTTTGAAGAAAAGACAATCCAACTTGTCTTATTTTTTTTAACATGGGATTGTCTGGACTATATCTGGATTTTGGACCCCAATAGAGTTGAACTCACTAGTAGAGCCTATGAATGTGTATTCATTGGGTATGCAATAAATAGCGAAACATATAGGTCTATGACCTAAACGCTAAAGTGATCATAGAATTAAAAGATGACAATTTCTATGAAAAATATTTACCCATTTAACTAAAGAATAGTGGGGGCACTAGTGGGGGCGCTAGTGGGAGAACGACATTAGTGGGGGCAAAATAAATTACTTTTTAAAAATTAAGAACTAGTGGGGGCACTATATCTGATCACATTCATGTAATCATAAATAGTTATGAAAGCATCGTACCAGATGTTATAGAACCTCGAGGAGGTAAGAAAGCTAAAATTGCTAAAGAGTATGAACTTTGTTTATACATTGGAAGAAGATCCATTAAGCTTTAAAGAAGCTATATCCTCATTGGATGCTGAAATATGGCAAGAAGCAATAAACGATGAAATGGATTTTCTAGAGTCTAACAAAACATGACACACTTGTCCATAGTTGCAAAACCAATCGGTTGTATTTGTATTTTGGAAAAGGAAACTAAAACTTGATGGTACGGTTGATGAATACAAGGTTCTCCTTGTAGTCAAAGGTTTTAGACCAAGAGAAAAATATAGACTTCTTCGATACTCATTCACCAGTCACTAGAATCATATCCATAAAAGTACTAGTCCCTTTAGCCGCCGTTCATAACTCGATAGTACTCCAAATGGATGTGAAAGTTGCCTTTTTTATGGTGAACTAGAAGAAGAAATCTATATGGAACAACCTGAAATTTTTGCGATTCATGGACAAGAAAACAAGGTATGTAAGTTAGATAATTCTTTGTGAGGTCTAAAATAAACTCTTAAGGAATGACATGAAAAATTTGACATTCTAATGCTATCGAATGAGTATAA
>Ga0228710_1005517_pt1 | contig 19612 bp, 15 predicted proteins | sample MedpolnodulmetaG_FD_177995 | JGI IMG/M metagenome (GOLD analysis project Ga0228710, IMG submission 177995) | Root nodule microbial communities from Medicago polymorpha collected in Santa Monica, California, United States - pink nodules | ecosystem: Host-associated > Plants > Roots > Nodule... | reverse complement strand
TCTCACAAATGCAAATCTAAATTTTCCACATCCTCCTCCAGGTATTAATATTATCCTTTACAACTTATTTATTAGTATTATTCTTTACAATTTATAATTTAATTTATTTTTAGGTATGTATTATTTGGTGGATGTCGGTTATCCAACACTGATGGGGTATCTTGGTCCATACAAATGTGAACGTTATCACCTCCCTGATTTTCGGTGTTCCCGTGGGTTTGAAAATAACAACGAGGTATTCAATTATTATCACTCAAGTTTAAGGTGCACAATAGAAAGAACTTTTGGTGTATGGAAGAATAGATTTGCAATTCTACGACGCATGCTGAAATTCACAATTAAGACACAAGTTGAAGTCGTTGTTGCAACAATGGCTATACATAACTTTATTAGAAGGAATGTTGTTATGGACGTCGATTTCAATCGGTATGAGGATGAAGACATAACCCTTAATCATGATGATTATCGTAGACCAGTTAATTTGGATTTATCTCAAAATTTAAATATAGCTTCCTCATCTGAGATGAATCATGTTCGAAACTCGGTTCGAGATCAAATTATAGAGTTCAAGAAAAATCATTAGTATTGTAGTAATGTTTAATTTTAAAAGACCATCAGAGATGAGATAGCAGGATGCAGTGAAAAGGCATATGACTATCTTTCAATTAATGATGCTAAGCAGATGTTGTTGTTCTCCAAAGATCAGGAACTCTTGGAATATATTAAGGAGAAGCACCCTTAGGTGCTGTATTGTTCCTTAGTGTACCCTTTTCTTTCTTCTTTACAGTGTTCAAAATCATTGTATACTTGTGTTGACTACTATATTGTAAGAATTGGACAATTGCTGAATTTCAAATCCATTGGAAGGTTCATATTCAAAAAAATTTATATATATTCCCTACTTGTATTTTTATTTGAATATTGTGTGATTAACAATTATATTAATTTAGTAATTTTATTGTCAATTAATCAAAAATAAATGAAGGATGAAAAAACCAAATAAATATAAAATTTGATATATACACACTCACTCACATTCACATTTTAAAGCCCATTTTGGTCTTTTACACATCTAAAAGCAATTCTGACTCAAAACATCCAAACAACATTTTTCATACAAATCACTTTTGTTTTGAAGGTATCCAAACATAAATCACTTTATATTCAACTCACTTTTAACTAAAATCAATTCTACAAAATCAATTCTATCAAAATCAATTTTTTCCACCGCACAACCAAACACACGCTTAATTAAAATAGGAAAATGCTGCATTTAATACTCTTTAGAATCATTTTTTACTTTTCCACCTTTCATATCATTTGAACAGCACGCGCTTCTTTGCATTTGAATCTTTTGTTTTTAATCCCCTTGCTTCCTTTCATGTCTTAATATCTTAACAATTTTTTTTTTCCTGTGAATTTTAATCTAATCGAGTTTTTTTTCTGTGATTTTTTTTAATCATATTTTTTCAAACCAATTCACGGAAAAATCTATACTCAAATCAGTTTTTTTTTCATGAATTTTTTTTTCCATGAAAAAACCTATTGTTATTTTTTAATTTAAAAGCTGTGGAAATAATCCACTTGTTTGAATAATACCTAATAAAATGAGCCTAGAAAAGAAACAGCGTACAAAACAAAAGAGAGATTGTATACCTGCATAATTGAAAATGGTGGAGAGATAATACCTAATAAGTTGCTTAAAAAAAAAAAAACCTAATAAGTTGGAAGAGTCATATGGCTGTGCAATTAACGTAATTGAGAGAGTCATAAGGAAACTTTAATTAGTTTTAATTTGTTGACTTATTTTACACTTTTATTGTGATAAAACAAGTGAAACCCACAATTAATTGTTTCTGCCCCAGGGGCACTGGTTAGCATTGCCCAAATTTATATTATACTTGTCATTGAAAAATTAAAGCATTATTTATTACACAAGGAAAAGAAAAGAAGAACGGAAAAGAAAGAGTATAATCTACGGAACAAGTTCCTGCAAAGTTTGTAGAGTGGAGGTCTAACAAGCCTAACAGAGGAGAGGAGTGAACCATGTGCTCCAAGTTAGAAGAGACACCGAACTTATTGATAAGTGCTCAAAAGTGATACATTTCATGTGTTATTTTAGGCATTTTAGTGACTTGTTTTGCAAGATTATCTATGGAAAAGCTCCAATTTTATGCAAGTATGTCATTTATGCTTTATGTGCCTTACTCTATCCTTTTTGTGCAGGAAAATACAAGCAAGGACCAAGAAATCAACCAAAGTTGCAAGACAGTCTCGCTTAAGCGAGAAAACTGCCGAGAGCAACAGCCAATCTCGCTTCCAGCTCGCTTAAGCGAGATTCAGCAAATTTAGGATAAGGTGCTATGTGGCAGTCATCCAGTGGCCAGCATGGGACAGATTCAATCTCGCTTAAGCGAGATTGACAGATTCAACCATATAAATAGCTTTTCTCTCATTTTTCAGAGGACCTATTCATTGTTTTTGAGATTTTTTTCGATTTTTAGAGAGAGAGAGAGGGCATTTCTAGAGAGAGAAACATGAAGAAAGAATGTTAGAAGTGGATTCTTTCCAAGATTTGTAGAGAAATCATGAATCTTGTCATGAATCTTCATCTTTTCTTCCATTTTTGCAAGGTTACTATGAAAGTAAGTAGCTAAATCTATCCTTTGGGGTTAGAGGTACTTGATCAAGTTAATATGTACTCTTTTTGATACTTAAATATATGATTCTAGCAATATTTTACTTGATGTTGATTTTATTCTTGTGTTTAATGTTATATTTATGACTTGAAATGATGTTGAAAGATGCTTTTGAATCTAGGTTAGAATAATAATCTAGAAAAACTTTAATTCTAGGCATGGAATTTAGGTTTTGACAATCACTTTGAATATTGGTACTCAAAGCTTTTGTATCGTTTAATAGTTCGGAAAATCGACAATACAACGATGCAATCGACTATGAGATTGTTTAATAGTTTGGGAAATTGACATTTAAATGCTCCATTAGAAATCACGACATCATTTGGACACGAATGATGTTGTTGAGCGATATGTCATAATATCGAGTAAAGCTAGAATATGTTTATAAGCGGTCATTAGAATGCACTATTTAATGCTTGGTCAACGACTCTAACCCCTAGGCGTGAATTGCCTTACCTCATCTCAATTTTATTGCTATATTCCAATTTAGATTAGTTTTTAATCAATCAATCATTTGAACTATAAGTTTAGAACGATATCGATTGTTGAACGGCGTGAATATCGCGCTAGTCTCTGTGGAGACGATAACAAAAATACTTACTTTTGATACTACATCACTTATCTAGGAAGTCAACACAACTATTTCGATGGGCGTAGGCAATGGAAGAATGCCAATCAAGGTTAAGGAGGTACTTGGTGTCTTGAATAAAAGTAGCAAATTGATGAAATATGAGTATCAATTCCTTAAGGATATGGACACAGCCACACAGGGGTGGTGTTGGTTTGGGACCCTGGAGTATGCTCCTCCTCAAGGTCTCAAGTTCAATTCTCTTCGGTGCGAATTTGGGTGGACTAATTTAACTTCTTAAAAATAATGGATATGGACACATTGAAACAAATACGTGTAGCAAATAACAACAAGAAAGTTCAATCCTTAGCCAATAGCAGTCATTGATGAATGATATGAAGCTCGACAAGGAGACCTTTAATTGCACTTGCAATTGAACCCATTTATCTAGAAGACTTGTAGTTGATGAACTAGAGAAACAAGAGTTAAGAGTTACACAGAAGTCGTGAGCTTCATAAGATGATAAGTTGAGGTCGTAGTATTAGAAACACAACTAGATTTGTGGTTTTCCAAAACCACCACACCTCATCGGTGAAGATGTTGGCATTATGTGAAGTGAGCCTTTGCTTGAACCTAACTTTTGAAAGGATCAAACTTAGATTGATAAGATAAGTCTATGACATGTTACAAGTCAAACATATTCATTAAATTTGTTGACTGGGTCAAACTTAAACCTTGCAATCCCTATGGATTGGAATCGTGACTGTTCTTCCTCTCAAGAGAATAGTATTCGCTGCCAATTAAAAAGCCAACAACACCATTACCCCATTCTTCCTTCTTCCTCCCTTCATATTTCTTTTTCACATCACTTTTATCCCCTCGTGGTGGGGTACTGTTTGGCCGCGTTGTCCATAAATTCTAACGTTAGAAGTCAATAACATCATGTTGTCAAGATGTATGAAGAAAACAACAGCATCAAAATTTTCTCTAGAGGAATAGTACTAGTAAAGTTTATGGTCAGTCAACTCAAGTCTAGCACCTCACCTTTACAAGTTTGTGCCATTTGATCAATTGTGTATACCTCTGCAAATATATTTTTGTAAATTACATGAGTGAAGCTACAAGTTAAAATGATGTTGAAATTACAACTCACAGGGGTACATGTATTTACACAATCAACATACACAAATACTCACTTCGATCTCATATATAAGAAAATATATATTTATTTTTTAGATTTATTGAATAATTAATATATTTGGTCTTTATTGTGTATCAAATACATTAATTATTCAATGAACATAAAAAATGAATATTTTCTTATATATAATACCGAAGGGAATATTTTACACAATCATCAAATGTCACTTTATTTAATGAGTTTAAAATACATGCATGACTTTCGTTAATCCACCAAATCACCCTTGTGAATGAAATCTATCGAGGGTATGGGTCAGTAATTGAAGCATAGTTTCTTGATTCTCCCTCAATTTGCATGTCTCGAACTGGAAGGCTTCTAGTTCTGCCCACCACAAAAGATGCAGGCAACAAAGGTACAGAGAGAGAGATAGAATAACTACTAAGCATGAGTGCAACGGTTGCCATAGTTGGTCTTTCAACCAAATTTTCTTGAACACAAAGCAAACCAATGTGAATGCATCTCATAATTTCATTTTGTGAACCGTTTCTTAGTGATGGATCTATTATATTTGTGATTGTACCCTCCCTCCAGTTTCTCCATGCCTGCACAATTGCATATCCCTTTTAGATCACTAATTACAATTCAATCTTAACATGCGTAATTTCATGTAAGAATCATTTAATGCATACTTTTTTTATTGGCATGGAAGAAATAATAATGAGAAAACAGGACTTACAAAGCTAAGTAAATCCTCCGAACTCCGCCCATGAAGAACGGGACAAGCTTTTTGGCCACTTATAATCTCCAAAACTAGTATACCAAAACTAAAAACATCTGATTTTACTGAAAATTCTCCAAACATTACATACTCGGGAGCCATATATCCACTACGTAAAAAAGTGAAAAAATTTAGTTAGTCAGAACTAATTAGTCTTTCCGAGTCACAAATATTCAACTTGCTTTAGTTGTTAAGGCCAATGATACCTATTAACAGTATTGATTTTTCACCAATAACCATGATGCATGATACCATCTTTAAAAGAACTTAAATATCATAACAACTATTTTAAGAATCAACATCAATGAATTACTTACAATACAAGAAAAATTAATGATGAAAAAAAATGTACTTAACAAGATATGGAAATCATATTCTAATACTTACTATGTTCCAACGATTTTATTTGTATTTACTTGAGTTTGATCGACAGGAAGTAGTCTGGCTATGCCAAAGTCTGATATTTTAGGATTCAACTTTTTGTCTAAGAGAATGTTACTTGCTTTAAGATCACGATGTATAATACGAAGTTGAGAATCCTCATGAAGGTAAAGAAGGCCTCTAGCAATACCTCCAATGATTTTGTAGCGCCTTTCCCAATCCAAACATGCTTTTTTTATTGGATCTATACATACACAAAATTAGCTATTTTAGTAGTCATATGTAAGAGAGCAACAATCTAATAAAGCATATATTATGGCCTACCAAATATAAAATAATCAAGACTTTTATTTGGAACAAATTCATAGACAAGCAATCTTTCTCTTCCTTCTAGACAAAAACCAAGTAGTCGAACTAAATTTCGATGTTGAAGCTTAGCGACTAAAAGCACTTCATTCTTAAATTCAATATCCCCTTGTCCTGAATATGTTGACAACCTTTTGACCGCAATCACTAGCCCACCGGCGAGTATACCCTGCAATTATATTTGATTTATGCATAATAAGTACGCTAAAGATGAAGAATGTGATGTTCATCTAAATCAATATTATTACTTATACCCGATAAACAACTCCAAATCCGCCACGTCCAAGTTTATTAGCTTCAGAAAAGTTACTTGTAGCAACTCGTAATGTCTCGAAGTTGAATTGCAATGACTCAGCGATTTCAATATCATCATTATCATCTTCTTCTATTTCTTCAAACACGATGCAAGACATATTAGTAAAGTAAAAATAGAAAAATATGCTAATATGTAATTTTTCAGATCAAAAACCATATGACTATTGGCTTCCATTTTTCTTTCCCTTCTTTCTATTTTTGATTTACTGCATCTAGGTTTTTTCCATTTGAATGCAAAACTTTGTTAACCATCACAACTTATTGTTTTGAAGTAGATTTCATGTCTTCAAAATTATCCTGCATTCATACCATGACTTAGACAGTCTAACGAATTTAGACAAAGTCACATACCTTTGAGATTTATCTTTGCCGTCCTTTTCCTTAAGCATATGCAAATGAAAATTAGCAGGGCAGCTACAACAACAACAACAGTCGGCACAACTATGGCGATGGTAGTATATGATGATTTGCTTTTTTCTGCAAAATGAGACATTTCAAAGATTAAGAATAGTAAAATAATACCAACAAACAAGTCTACAACGACTAACTGATTAAAAAAAGGCCAAGATAAGAACAAGTAAAACAAAGTAACCTAACTGTAATCACCTTGTAGCAATTAAGTATGATTAGTTAATGACAATCAGTAATTACCTTCTTCTGATGGGGAGGTTTCATCTTGGTCTATTACTGTCGTAGGACCATAGAAGGGATCGGCTTCATATCTAATTTTGCAACTTGGTTTGATAACTCTAGCACCAATCTTGTTATTACAACAAGTTGGAATTTCTGAAATAGCACGCTCTAAACAATCATTGCAATCTTGCCCTGACAAGTCAGGCGTACACTGCACAAGACCATATATGGTTTCAAAATTCAAAGTTGCATTAGCGGTAGCAAACTTACGACGAGAATCACCCGATGCAGCTATTTCTCTGAGTTTCCTCATCAAGTTCCCAAGAACTGGATTAAATTGATCCACCTCAGTTACATTGTTCGGGTTCGCCATATAAAATGAAGGTGAAGCTTCCATAACGCCGAATATTGATCGGTTTGAGTAACGCAACATGCAGTCCTCATACCAACCAATTGCTTCTTTCTGGTTTGGACAAAGTTTTGTGAGAAGAACTCTTGAATTGTTGAGACAACTGTGGCAAACGTCGAGTTTAACATCTCCTCTGCAGAGTCCAATGGCGTTTACTTTGTCAGTGTTTTGGCCATAAGAAAAATTATAGAAACCGTAGTTGATTTGTGTGTTGGAAGTGAGATTGGATAAAAGGGTGATGAGGTTGTTTTGATAGGTGCTATTTGCTGTGTAGTTGCCATTATTGTTTATACAAAAGTTGTACAGAAAATCTGGTTGGGCTTTGGCTTGAGATACGATAATGATAAAAAGAAGAAAAGAATAAACGGAAAATAATAGCTTGCTAGAAACAGTTGCCATTCTGATATATTGATCTCTGTCTTGGAACAATATCAGGTAATTAAGTAGTGGAGGATTGAAGCTTTGGATATGAAAGTCAGTCAATGAATTAATTTGCCGTGGTTGAAGTGATTTGTTGACTAAAAATTGTGGTTTGAAACAAAGCTTTTAGACTTTTATCATTCAGTTGTGGGAAAAAAGAAATATGCTAATATCTAATTTTTATAATCAAAACACTTATGACTATTGGCTTCCATTTTTCTTTCCCTAGCTTCTTTCTATTTTTGAATTATTACTGCATCTAGGTCTTTTTTATTTGAAAGCAAAACTTTGTTAATCATTACAACTTATTGTTATGAAGATTTTATGTCGTCAAAACCATAGCCTGCATTCATACCACATGTGTTATCCTATAGAAGATTAATTGGCAGGCTCATTTATCTCACCATCACAAGGCCAGACATCATTTTTGCTACTCAACAATTGAGCCAGTTTCTCACTTCTCCCACTGAACAACATTTCACTGCTGCCACTAGAATCTTAAGGTACCTGAAGAAATGTCCTGGTCAGGGTTTGATGTTCCTTAGAGATTCATCTTTACATTTATCAAGGTACTCAGATGCAGACTGGGCTGGCTGTTTGGATTCCAGGAGGTCCATCTCAGGCCAATGCTTCTTTCTTGGCAAATCACTAATCTCTTGGAGGACTAAGAAACAATTGACTGTCTCCAGATCTTCTTCAAAAGCTGAATATCGTGCTTTAGGTGCCGCTACTTGTGAAATGCAGTGGCTTCTCTATCTGCTTAAGGATTTGCATGTTTCCATTGAGAAACTTCTTATGCTTTACTGTGATAACCAAAGTGCTTTACATATTGCAGCCAACCCCGTATTTCATGAAAGAATCAAGCACCTTGAGATTGATTGTCACTTGGTTAGAGAAAAGCTCCAAGCAGGCATCATGAAGCTTCTTCTTGTCTCTTCATCTGACCAGCTTGCAGACTTCTTTACTAAACCTTTTCTTCCTCAACCATTCAACGTTCTTTTATTCAAGCTGGGAATGTTAGATATTTACCATTCTCCAGCTTGTGGGGGGATATTAGAGAAAGAAGTTCATAATAAAGAGAAGTCCCCTAGTTTACTTGAGATACAAGTTAACTAGTTTAGCTTACTTAAGCATGTTCATTTTAGTTTGTAATTAGGCTAATTGTAATCTTCATATTGCCTATAAATACTGCTTGTACACTCATTTACATCTATGAGAAATGAGATTCTTTTCTTTATTTGCTTCCCATAACATTTATCATTCAGTTGTCGGAAAGGTCACGTGACTAATGTTTCAAAACTGAGACTTTTGGATCAGTGGATTTAGTAGTAGCTTTTGTTATGTGTTACAACTGCATTGCATGAAAACAAGTACAAGATGGAAAATGCTCGGAAGTTCTTCAATTGTTTACTGCAAGAAGGTAGACTTGCATGGTTTCCGGACCAAATGAAAAGTTTCGACACTCACAAAATAACAAACATCGACAAAAAGTAAAATTAGTTTTTCTTTTGACAAACAAAAAGTAAAATTAGTTATTATTATTATTATTATTATTATTATTATTATTATTATTATTATTATTATTATTATTATTATTATTATTATTATTATTATTATTATTATTACTATTATTATTATTATTATTATTAAAAAAAATTATCTCTTTTGTGTTGTGCACCATGTATTTAGTCTTGTGACTATGAATGACTAAAGCTATCACAAGTTAAAATTTGAAATTCAAAAGGAAAACAACCTAAGTCGGATCGATAAAGGTTTATGGTCAATTCTAAGTCACACTCAAACTAAACCAATTTTTTTTAAGTAGAGGAGCCCTGCCATTTTTCGGAAACCTATTTAACTAAAAGGGCAAGACAACGGGCCATAAAAAAGTCTTTTTAAATCTATTTGATTTGTTTATTGGGTTAATAGTGCTTTTCACCCCTCTAAAATTTTCGGTTTGATTTGCATCCTTGCAAAACTTTTTTTTTTCCGGAAAACACCCCTCCCCCATATGACCGTGCATATTTGCTGACGTGGTACACTGTGTGGCATGCTAATTGTATAATTAATTTAATTTTTTTAAGGGTACACGTGGCATTTGTGCTTATTTTTTTTAAAAAAAAATTCTATTATAAATTCATTTATATAAATTTAGAAATAAAAAAAATTTAAAAAATTTGAAAATAAAAAAATTCAGGAAATTTTTTATTTACGGAAAATATTTTCCAAATTTTATATTTTTTGATATAAACATTAAGATTTTTTTTTGAAAATTTTAAAAATTAGAAAAATATTCAGATTTTTACCAAAAAATTTAAAAATCGAAAAAACTAAGATTTTTTTTCCAAAAATTTATAAAATCGAAAAAAATTATTTTCTTTCTTTCTAAAATTCGAGAAAAACATTATGTTTTTTTCTAAATATAGAAAAATATTCAGATTTTTTTCTCGAATATTTTAAAATCAAAAATTCATTTTTTTGATTTAGAAAATTTTAAATTTAGAATTTTTTTTCTAAAATCAGAAAAAACAATCAGTTTTTTTTTAAATTAAAATTTTTTGGATCTTTTTTGAAATTAAGAAGATTATTAAATATTCTGGAATTTAAATTTCAAAATAAAAAATCTGAATTTTTTCTAATTTTTTTTAAAAAATTTGTATCCAGATTCTTTAACAAAAAATATTTTCCAGAATTTTTTAAAAATTTGACTTCTTTTTTTTTAAATTTCGAACATGTTTTTTCTAAATTTAACTTTTTTTTTTTATTTTGAAAATTAAACTCGAGAATCTTTAAAAAAAAATTAGTTTCGAAAAAAAAACCGAATATTTTTTCTGATTTTGAAAAAAACCGAAAAATTTCAAAAAAAAATCTTATCGTTTTTACTGTTTTTTAATATTTGATTTTAAATATTTTGGAAAAAAAATCTGAATATTTTTCGGATTTTTTGGATTTTTTTATTTTTGAAAATTAATTTCAGATATTTTAAAAAATAAAATATGATGTGGACAATTACAAATAAATAAAAATTAAAAAAAAAAGCCAAGTCAGCACCACATATGCGCATTTGATGAGTTGGATGGAGGAGGGGTGTTTTGCGAAAAAAAAAAAGTTTTGCAAGGATGCAAATCAAACCGAAAATTTTATAGGGGCGAAAACCGGAAATGACCTATATTACAGGGGTGAAAAACACTATTAACCCTTGTTAATTTAAGTAAATATGAACAATATATTATTTTTTGACAAAATGAATAACATATAATTATTATTATTATTAAAACTATTATAACAGACTAGCGGAAAGACCCCACTAGTGTCCCTATATCCTCTTTTCTATCGTGCTTAATCAGATATATGAAGAAGTAACAATTTTAGCATATACGATGATCAAATATTTTTGAAAAATATGATTAAAATATTTTATATAAATAGTGTTCAATATTGTTCCTATTGTTGTTGAATTGTTTCTACTTTAATGAGATTTAACTATTATTTTTTTAATTAATAATTTAAATCCATAATCTGTTTAATTAACACTATATAAATGAGATACATGTTTTTTGGCTGAATTTTTCCTTTGGTAAAAAATACCCTTAAACAAATATAGCTTGAATTTAGGAAATTAAATTGATGAATGATAAGAAGCTCGACAAGGAGGACTTTAATTGCACCTGCAATGTAACATGATAAATTTGAGATCTAAGACCCAAAGTAAGCCTCTAAATCCAGCATTGAATGAGTTACATAAACAATTGTCATCAACATTAATAATGATGCAATTGTGATTAGAAGAATTCCATTGAACCCATTTGTCCAGAAGACTTGTAGCCGATGAACTAGAGAAGCAAGAGTTAAGAGTTACACAGAAGTTGTGAGATTCGATAGTAAGATGATAAGACGGGTCGTAGTATTAGAAACACAACTAGATTTGTGGTTTTCCAAGACCACTAAACATATTCATTAAAATTTTTGACTTGGTCAAACTTAAACCTCGCAAAGTATAACTCCTTCCATCATATTCTCACATGTATTAAAAACCATTGAAACTATACCCATCCACAGAAATCTCTTTGGATTGGAATCGTGAACCTTTCTCCCTATATCATTTCCTTTGAAAGTGGTATTGAAGAGATCATATCAGTTGGCTATGGAAACTGTTCTTCCTCTCAGGAGAATAGTATTAGCTGCCAATTGAAAAGCCAACAACACCATTATCCCATTCTTCCTTCTTTCTCCCTTCATATTTCTTTTTCACATCATTTTCCCCCCTCATGGTGGGGTACTGTTTGGCCGCGTTGTCCATAAATTCTAACGTTAGAAGTCAATAATAACATGTATTAAGAAAACAACAGCATCAAAATTTATTCCAGAGGAATAATACTAGTAAAAGTTTATGGTCCGTCAACTCAAGTCTAGTACCTCACCTTTACAATTTTGTGTCATTTGGCCAATTGTGTATACCTCTGCAAATATATCTTCGTATATTACACATTGCTAAAATAGACTAATTCTATTTTATGAAGTTCTATTTTAGCAATTTGTACATTTTCTTTTGGATGAAAAGACCCATTTAATTACTTTTTGATTAATATTGGCTTGTCAATATTTTATGTATTTCTATTTTAGCAATTTGAACATTTTCTTTTGAATGAAAAGACCCATTTAATTACTTTTTGATTAATATTGGTTTCTCAAAAATTACAATTCTATCCTTTAATTTTGATTTTTTTTTCCAAGTGAAAAGATGCTAGTTGCTAAAATACTACCTCATAAAAAGGTATACACAATTGGCCAAATGGTGCAATCATCAAATGTCACTTTAGTTCCTCAAAAAAAAAAATCAAATGTCACTTTAATTCTTTATTGGTACAAATAATGTCACTTTATTTAATGTGTTTAAAAATACATGCATGACACCACATCACCCTTATGAATGAAATCTATCGAGGGTATGGGTCACTAATTGAAGCATGGTTTCTTGATTCTCCGGCAAATTGCATGTATCGAACTCGAAGGCTTCTAGTTCTGCCTCCCACAATAGATGCAGGCTCCAGAGGTACAGAGAGAAAGATAGAATAACTACTAAGCATGAGTGCAATGGTTGCCATAGTTGGTCTTTCAACCAAATTTTCTTGAACACATAGTAAAGCAATGTAAATGCATCTCATTATTTCATTTTGTGAACCGTTGCTTAATGATGGATCTATTATATTTGTGATTGTACCCTCCCTCCAGTTTCTCCATGCCTGCATAATTGCATATACCTTTTAGATCACTAATTACAATTCAATCTTAACATGCTTAATTTCACGTAAGAATATTTTAATCCATACTTTTTTATTGGCATGGAAAGTAATGAGAATACGGGACTTACAAAGCTAAGTAAATCCTTCGAACTCCGCCCATGAAGAACGGGACAAGCTTTCTGGCCACTTATAATCTCCAAAACTAAAAACATCTGATTTTACCGAAAATTCTCCAAACCTTACATACTCAGGAGCCATATATCCACTACGTAAAAAAGTGAAAAAGTTTAGTTGGTCAGAACTAATTAGTCTTTTCGAGTGACAAATATTCAACTTGTTTTAGATGTTAAGGCCAATGATACCTATTAACAATTTTGATTTTTCAACAATAACCATGATGCATGATACCATCTTTAAAAGAACTTAAATATCATAACAACTATTTTAAGAATCAACATCAATGAATTACTTAGAATACAAGAAAAATTAATGATGAAAAAAATGTACTTAACAAGATATGGAAATCATATTCTAATACTTACTATGTTCCAACGATTTTATTTGTATTTACTTGAGTTTGATCGACAAGAAGTAGCCTGGCTATGCCAAAGTCTGATATTTTAGGATTCAACTTTTCGTCTAAGAGATGTTACTTGCTTTAAGATCACGATGTATAATACGAAGTTGAGAATCCTCGTGAAGGTAAAGAAGGCTTCTAGCAATACCTCCAATGATTTTGTAGCGCCTTTCCCAATCCAAAGATGCTTTTTTTATTGGATCTATACATACACAAAATTAGCTATTTTAGTAGTCATATGTAAGAGAGCAACAATCTAATAAAGCATATATTATGGCCTACCAAATATAAAATAATCAAGACTTTTATTTGGAACAAATTCATAGACAAGCAATCTTTCTCTTCCTTCTAGACAAAAACCAAATAGTCTAACTAAATTTCGATGTTGAAGCTTAGCGACTAAAAGCACTTCATTCTTAAATTCAATATCCCCCTGTCCTGAATTTGTTGACAACCTTTTGACTGCAATCACTTGTCCACCGGCGAGTATACCCCGCAAATATATTTGATTTATGCATAATAAGTACATTAACGATGAAGAATGTGATGTTCATCTAAATCAAAAGTATTACTTACCTGATAAACAACTCCAAATCCGCCATGTCCATGTTTATTTGCTTCAGAAAAGTTTCTTGTCGCAACTCGTAATGTCTCGAAGTTGAATAGCAATGACTCAACGATTTGAATATTATCATTATCATCTTCTTCTATTTCTTCAAACACGATACAAGGCATGTTAGTAAAGTAAAAATAGAAAAATATGCTAATATCTAATTTTTAAAATAAAAAAACTTATGACTATTGGCTTCCATTTTTCTTTCCCTTCTCTCTATTTTTGAATTATTGCATCTAGGTTTTCTCTATTTGAATGCAAAACTTTGTTAACCATTACAACTTATTATAATGAAGTAGATTTTATGTCTTCAAAAGTACCCTGTTCATACCTTCAAGATTTATCGTTGCCGCCTTCCTTTTCCTTAAGCATATGCAAATGAAAATTAGCAGGGAAGCAACTACAGCCACAGCAGTCGGCACAACTATGGCGATGGTAGTATGTGATGATTTCCTTTTTTCTGCATAATGAGACATTTCAAAGATTAAGAATAGTAAAATAATACCAACAAACATGTCTATATATAACAACTAACTAATGAGAAAAAGGCCAAGATAAGAACAAGTAAAACAAAGTAACCTAACTGTAATCACCATGTAGCAATTAAGTATGATTAAGTTAATGACAATCAGTAATTACCTTCTTCTGATGGGGAGGTTTCATCTTGGTTTATTACTGTCGTAGGATCAGAGAAGCGATAGACTTCATATCTAATATTACAACTTCGTTTGACAGCTCTACCACCAATCTTGTTATTACAATAAATTGGAATTTCTGATATAGCAAACTCTAAACAATCATTGCAATCTTGCTCTGACAAATCAGGTGTACACTGCACAAGACCATATATGGTTTGAAAATTCAAATTCACATCAGTTGCATTATCCGTAGCAAACTTAAGGCGAGAATCACTTGATGCAGCTATTTCTTTCAGTTTCCTCATCAAGTTTCCAAGAACTCGATTAAACACTGCCTCCTCAGTTACATTGTTCGAGTTCGCCATATAAAACTTTGGTGTCCATTCAAGAATGCCAAATATTGATCGGTTTGAGTAACGCAACATGCAGTCCTCATCCCAACCAATTGCTTCTTTTTGGTTTGGACAAAGTTTTGTGAGAAGAACTCTTGAATCATTGAGACCACTACGGCAAACGTCAGGTTTAACATCTCCTCTGCAGAGTCCAATGGTGTTTACTTTGCCAGTGTTTTGGCCGTAAGAAAAATTGCAGAAACCGTAGTTGATTTGTTCGTTGGAATTGAGATTGGATAAAAGGGTGTTGAGGTTGTTTTGATAGGTGCTATTGGCTGTGTAGTTGCCATTATCGTTTAAACAAGCGTAGCGCACAAAATCTGGTTGGCCTTGGGCTTGAGATACGATAATGATAATAAAAAGGAGAAAAGAATAAAAGGAAAATATTATTTTGCTAGAAACAATTGCCATTCGTGTATATTGATCTCTGTCTTGGAATAGTAGCAGGTAATTAAGTAGTGGAGGATTGAAGCTTTGGATATGAAACTCAGTCAATGAATTAATTTGTTGACTAAAACTTGTGGTTGAAAAGCCAACAACACCATTACCCCATTCTTCCTTCTTCCTCCCTTCACATTTCTTTTTCACATCACTTTTTCCCCTCATGGTGGGGTACTGTTTGGCCGTGTTGCCTTGTTCATTGGTTCAAATAATGTCGCATCTCCCCTTAAATTCAGATGTACGAGGAAAACAACAGCATCAAAATTTGCTCTAGAGGAATAATACTAGTAAAAGTTTATGGTCAGTCAACTCAAGTCCAACACCTCACCTTTACAAATTTGTGTCATTTGGCCAATTGTGTATACCTCTCCAAATATATCTTTGTATATTACATGAGTGAATTAAGGTTTAATGTTACAAGCTAAAATAGACTAACTATTTTATGAAGGTCTATTTTAGCAATTTACACATTTTCTTTTGGATAAAAAGACTCATTTAATTACATTTTGTTTGATAATGACTTGTCCAAAATCACAACTCTATCCTTCAATTTTGATTTTTTTTCTTTCAAAAAGTAAAATTAAGTTTTTTGTCCAAATAAAAAGGTGTTGGTTGCTAAAATACTCCTTTATTAAAAAATGTGGTTATCTATATAAACATACAAGGTACTATATCCAAATTCACAATGCTCCACTGTAGCCCAGCTGCCCTGCCCTTTGTCCCACGTACATGTGTATATACTAGTATTTGCCCCGTGCAACGCATAGGCAAAAAGCGGTATATTGTAGGGCATTGAATTGTTAACACTTAACACAATAACAATTATATATATTAATAGCAAAAAAAGTAATCAAAATAGATCCTTGTAGACAATGCATTTGCTACCATAGATCCTTGTAGACAATGCATTTGCTACCGCTTCATAGCTCCAAAATAATTAATGAAAGATACATCAATTTAATTTGTATAGATTAAAAAACGATGGCTGAGGTAAGTACAACCCAACATTGGACAATGATTTACCTGAACTTTTGTTTATTGACAAATATATGTTACCAATAAAAGCGGCAAATATCTATGAACTTAATTAAATAGAAACTTACAATCAAATACCTATGGCTCCATGTTTTGGGGGAATATGAAAATTTAGACTTAATTAAACTAGACTCTCGACCCGTGCTATTGCACGGGTCCTATCGACCATAATAGAAAGCAATAAGTTATCTTTGATCCGTGTAATGTACGGGTCTGATGTACTATTTACTATTCGAGTTAATTATTATTTATAAATCAACATATATCAATGAAAGTTTTTATCTCAAAAGGTGTAATTTAGTAGTTAAAGTGTTGAGACATTTCTTAAAAAAAAGGGTTGAGATGAAAAAATATAAGATATAAGTTAACTTATTTTGAGTCGTTGGACTTCTTTTATTATTAATGACTTGAAGACCGATCTATTAAAAAAAACCTTAAATGTTGATGCTAATTGAGGTGCGTCTTTTTATTATAAAAAATAGTCATTGTTATACAAAAGAACAGAGAAATTTGAATCATGATAATATAATGTGTTTCTATCATGCAATATCTTCAAATTTGAATCATATAGCAGTATTGTACACGGATTCATATCTTTTCCATTACATATGCATTTCCTAGATCATAGACTCGTGCGATGTACGAGTCAGCAATATGAGGACCAAATATTTTATTCAATTTGAATCTTTATTTATGTAATTGAAATATTATGTTGATGGCCAAGTACATAGCAATAGTTGCAAATCGATTATAATTATGAGAACATCTAATTATTTTTTCAATGTTTTATTATTATAAAATTTAATTTTCATCTCCACCTTCTTTGACCGTTAACAATATTTCAAACTATTTATCGATGTAAAAGTAGATTATGGAAGATAAAATTTAAGATTGCTAATACCATTCAAAACATTGAAATTGAAATAGTATTTCATTGAACTTGAAAAAGAAAATTTGAAGAGTGCTACTGCTAATACCAATCAAAATATAACGGATAGTGAGCATTGAAACCTTCCTATGGCTATAATTTGCCATTTAGCCATTAGCCTATGATGGAAATGAATCACATGAATACTATAGATAAAAGGAATAAATATTTTATACCAAATCTCTTCAAGTAATATAAGAAACAGTTAGTGTCTTGTACAATGAATGAGAGAAATGGATAGTTTATTATCTTACTACCAATCGTCTAACTCGTACCGGCTGAAGTGACAAATATCAACAACCAACTCAACTCCTCTAACTCCTTAAAAGCTTCCCACAATTGTTAACTTCCAACCCACATTCTATTGAAAAAGTCTTGGTAGTCTAGAATAACATTATTTGGATCACACCATTATATTATTAGCATTGAATGCCTGTGCATGACATTGAAATACAAAGACAAAAGGAAGGCTGCCATTTCAGTGTACCTGGATAATAGATTATAGAGAAATGCTAGATTATAGATTATGCATTGGCCTTGTTTTTCATACTCAAAAATTAAATCACAATCAAACTTAAAAGGGAAGAAAAATCAGTTAACAAACAAACCTGCCTTCTAGCTCATAAGCATAATATGATATAGCTATTTCTTCTTGGAGCCAAACTCCACTCTTGTGGCAAAAAAGATCAATAATTTTGGATGAACCAACTGTTTTTCCAGACTTACAAATTACAATATGTGTTTTTAGGCATGACGAAAATCACCAAATCTTACTAAATATCTAAAAAAGAAATTGGAATTAGGAACAAAACTCAAAAAAAGAAAAGCCCAAAAAATCTTACGTAAACTACAAATAACATGTTGTGTTGAAGTGTCCTTCCTTGAGTACACAACAGAACACCAGTCACCGTCAAAAACCTCCATTGAAACTCCATCGAAACTACAATCCTTCTAATCGCATCAGTTTTAGTGCAGTCCCTTCGACGAGCACCAGCCACAGGATAACAAAACAAATGCGACGGAGAAGGGTGTCGGAACGATCCCGAACAGAAGGTAGTTACGTTTCAAACCCCAACCAAGATGGTGATAGTAAGGTTTGTCTCTGAGGAATTATTTACGATTAGATTTGAAGAACAAAGCGAGAAGAGTTGAGATTGAAGATGACCTATGAGAAAATGAGAGAGGGTAAATTGATTTTGCTATCTTGGAAATGAACAATGTAAAGAATAATGAAGATTGCTCTCTTAATGAATCAAATCAAGAGAAATCAAACAAATCATTGGAAAGGAATATGTGTGAATGAAATCCCTTAATACATGGAGTCAAACCATGAGTATATTTCCTTATATGATGTGATTAGGGTTTAGTGCTAGCTTGGCAAGTCTAGCTTTTATAATAAAGGATAGAAACTTAATTCAAATACTTGTAACTCCGATGTTTTTAACGAATGTGAAACTTTGGACTTTTAATAGAAATTTAAATCAAATACTGATAGTCTCCCGTGTTGTATGAATTGATTAGTAGAAAAGTGGGAAAATATTTAGTCAGTTAACTGTATACAATAACGTAAGATATGACAATAGACTCGTGTTAGTAGAGGAATTAGTAAGTTGTAGAATAAGTTGTAGAAGTAAGGAATTAAGGAACTAATAGTGACCATCTAATATTAGCATTGATGAAAGAAAGTCATATAATTTTCCTAGCTTCTGGTTTTCTCCCTCTCTCATCTGAAACTAAATTGCATGTAACTTTAGAATTAATTAAATAAATAGAAACTTAATTCAAATACATGTAACTCCAATGTTTTTAAGGAATGTGAAACTTTAGACTTTTAATAGAAATTTAAATCAAATACTTTATAGCCTCATGTGTTGTATGAATTGATCAGTAATTATCTAATACGATAAATAATTGTTTAAAAGAATATTAATTATTATTGGTGGATTCTAGGGTGAGGGTCCAATTAGGTCCCTCACCGGTGAACCACGAGAAAAACACCAATAGATTAAATAGGTGGTTCAGATTTATTTAAATT
>Ga0228710_1005516_pt1 | contig 19613 bp, 9 predicted proteins | sample MedpolnodulmetaG_FD_177995 | JGI IMG/M metagenome (GOLD analysis project Ga0228710, IMG submission 177995) | Root nodule microbial communities from Medicago polymorpha collected in Santa Monica, California, United States - pink nodules | ecosystem: Host-associated > Plants > Roots > Nodule... | reverse complement strand
TTGGCAAGGGAGGCAAAATCGTACGCTCATCACCACATTTTCGATTTGATTCCATCTTGCATTGCTACTATTTTGAGGAATGAAATAATATGAGTTTTTGTTTATCGAAAAAAAAAAAAAAGCCAATGGTAATTATCATAAACATGGATTCAACCACCAAACATGAAACCGACACTTGATGACATTATAACAATAATCCCTCAATAGTGTAAAACACATTAATTTAGTGTCAATGGTAATTATCAGAGACATTATTTGTAAGATTCATAATTTAAACATTAGGTTCTCTATCTAACCTGTAGATTAATTTAAAAAAACTAATCCCTTCGATCATATTTTTAAGAGACATTTTGATAAATAAAAATTTATGTATTTGATTCAAATTTTAAACTAGATCCAATATTTCATGCGTCATACCGGTAACACTCTAGTTTACTATCAGTACAAATTTTCGCTAACAATCAACACTAAATTATCCAATTAAAAAGTACTTAAAGTAGTTTTCATAGTATAGTAAAGTTAAATAGGTTTTTGGTCTTTATAAATATTATATCAAATTATGCCGTTAGTCTTCGTAAAAATGTTGCACATTTATGTTTCTATAAAAATATTAAGCATGAAGTTTTAGAATATGTTAAACTTAAATTTATTTAATTATCCTTAAATATTAAATTTTTCATTGAATTTTTCCATACATGTTAGAACCTTATTAAAAATTCTTTTCCAAAAAATTAATATGAAATGAATTAAATATAAATTTTTTAACTTAAAAATTTCAAGATAAAAATACTGAATATCTGAATTTAGAAATAATATTTTAAGCTCATATATTACAAAAAGAATTTTTCATAATGTTTTAAACATTTATGAAAAAAAAATCATTCAAAAATTTAAAAAATTAAAGATAATTAAACAAATTTAAATTTAGTAAAGATTAAAACCTTATGTTTTTTATTTAGGAAAATTAAAACCTTATGCTTAAAATTACATTTTTTACGAGGATTAAAAACAAATTTTGATATATTTCTAAAGATCCAATACTTATTTAATCAAATATACTAAATATAATTTTTTTTTCTAAATTAAACGAACTCATCCAATTAAATTAACATCGATAGAATTGAATTTAAAATCTTGAAAAGGAATACACTTAAAAATATTAATCATTATTAATATTTTTTTCCTCTAAATATGAATTTTTTTTTTATTTTAAATTTGAGCCTTGAGAGTTCTGAGGTAGACCTGACTATAACACATTATTACTGACCCAGTTGGCTGAAGTGTAAAACATGAAAGTAGGGGCCATTGGCCAACTTTCATTCATCTGTAGCCGTAGTTTTATCATAGGGTTATAGGTCTTAGGGGCTGAAGGCTATCCCTATTAATTTCCAATTAGGCAAATCTAAGAGGCTAATAGGGTTAGGTTAGGTTAGAATGTCATCATTACCTACATATAGAGTCTAGTAAACTCTATAGCAGGATCTAATCTAGATTAGAGTATGGTCCCCTGGCCCCATTTGCTCTCTTTCAGTATCCGGAAATTATTTGATGCTTGCCAAACTCGATAAAAGAACTACCCATTTTTAGATGTCTTAAAAGTGTTTTTTTTAAATGTTAAAAATAAATCTAATTCTTTAAAACTATTTTTTGGTATTTTTAAAGAAAAAAAAATCAATTTTAGAGACTAAAAACAATTTTAAGTGAAGCTACTATTTGTAATTTGTAATTTTATAATTAAATTTAACACACAAATTTATAATTCAATACATTTCTATTTGAATATATCCAAATATAAATCATTTTTTTTGCAACTTACTTTTATCGAAATCAATTCTACATAATTGATTATTCCAAAATTAATTCTTAACAAAATAAAACCAAAAGTGAGTGGTCGGTAGATCAAAACTGTCTGGTTTAAATTTTAAGTTCAAAATTATAGTGTTTTTTTTTTTAAAATTAAAATATATGATCTTAATTTAAGGACCATGGATGTTTTTGACTGCAGATACAAAGAGCAAATAATATAGACAAATAAAAAATCAACAACCTTTTTCGACACCGTAGCTCTTCATAAAGAAATTCTAGATCGGCATACATTCCAAAACAAAATACTAAAAAGTTTAACTTTATACTCTTAAGCGTATTAAAATATGGTGGTTGGTAATTTTGATGTTCATTTATCATTCCTCGTATCCAGAATAAATTTTGGGATAATAATTTGTCATTTGTATACAGAATACTAATGCACTATTTTTTCGTATGTACACATTTGTATATTAAATAGCAGTACCTTGTACAACCCTCACTAAATACAATTAAATTCCCTACATGCAGATACATTAATAATACTCGTGTTATTGCTGCTTTTCCTTATTCAGTTTCCAACTAAAACAGACATAAGACAATGGTGAGTGAATCTTCTTCCACAACACAATGAGTTCAAAATCAAAACATGCAAGAAACTGCCAAACATCAATTCCACTATCAGACTCTATCCCACTTATAGGGAGCACTAGAAAGCTCTAATGCTCTTGTTATGAAGAAGATTAAATAAGGGTTTTTTTCTTTCTAAAAAAGTTTTTCTTGACAAATGTTATTCCACATTAAAATGGACACGGATCCTCTTCGATTATTGGAGGGTTTTAGAACGTTAGCCACTTAATTTGTTATATTAAATCGAATTGAAATCATAAGAAATGATGATTTACACCGGCTTCCTCTAATTAAAAATCCACAAGAGAGAATCTCAATTTATGTTAGATCGCCTCCTTGATGAATTCAACATAATATTGTTTAAGTGAATCTTATAAGCCAAGATCACTTTAAAACAACACATTCAATATTTACTTCAAAACACGTGTTGAGACTTGAGACCTAAGTATATTTCTTTTAAAAAAAAACAATGATATGTGTTATAAGGATACACATTAAAGAACCATATATAATAATTTTATTTTAATGTCGTGCATTCAAGTTCTTAAAAATATAATCATTGCTTTTTTCAATTCAAATTATGTATTTTTAGGACACAAGTTAACATTTTTCTTTTTAAAATTTAATTTTGAAAAAGTTTTAAAATACAAAATCATTAAGTAAATTCACCCTTTTCATCGGAGGAAGTGAACAAAATATCTAAATCTGTAACGCTAATTTAAATTCATTGATTAAACCCGTAACAAATCAAAGTTGATCTATCCATCTTAATCAAAACAAAGGAATAAACCCGTTTTTGTGGTGGATCTTAGAATCCCTCAAAATATTTTTTAAATTTTTAATGTATATGACATGGTCAAATAAGTCATTCATTATAAGACAGGATAAGTACTATATTTTCACAATCCTCACATCTTGTCTCATTCCTCGTCTCCGGCGAGCTATCTACGTCCTACAATAGTTGATATAGTTTGATCATGTGCACTAGTTACATATATGTATTTTGACCATATTATTTCACTATTCTATAAAGACAAATGATAACATATAAAATGTTGAATTTGTCTTTAAAATATTAACTTTTATAATTTTTATTAATAGATAATCAAATACTCTATGAGACATTTGGGTTACATTTTGTATAGAAATGTATTCAACCTTACTTTTTCATGTTTCAAAAACAATTTGGTACTCCCTCGAGTAGGAATTTGTGTTTATAAATAACACAACTTTAGTATTTTTGAAGAAGCAAATAACACAACTTTATTAAAAGGATCATGTTAACTAGTATTTCCTTAATACACTGATTAAGAAAATCGAAACAAAAAAAGTTTTAAACTAAAAATAACACGGTTTAAACTTTTAAAAAATTGACTGTACAACTTTCAATACATTACTTTTATATTCATTTTTTTAAGGGTCATGTTAATTTGTGCCATAAGGACACAAGTTAAAGAATTTAAAGTGGAAATTAAAAATAAATTGTAATTGAAAGCATAACTTTATCAACTTTTAAGACATTGAATGCACAAGTTCCAAGAAAAATCTTTTACATTTGTCTTCTTAACTTATGCCCAAAAGGCACAAATTAACATTTCCCTTTTTTTAATCGGTGTTATGAAGGTGTTGTGAATTCGATGAAAAAATCACACCAATAACAAACTTGATGTGTGGAGCAAGTGATAATCAAGCAACCAAAATAAAGTGTATGAAACATTTATTAACACAAGTCAAAAGTAGAAAACAGCGAGAGAAAGAAAAGAGAGAGAACACAAAAGAATCTGTTTCCAAATTGACCTAGTCTGGGGGAGAGAGCAACCCTCCGTTTCACTATAATGATGAGTTACTTTACAAAAGAGATATCAATAGGTTACAAGAATAAGTCTCCCGCCTAATTCTACCCAAAGTCTCAATCTCTTCCTGTGACCAAGAGACTCGATCCTAATAGTGCTTCCCAAAGTGAATCAACCCTCAAACCTTAGTGTTTGTTGTCAAGAGACAAACTCTATACAAACCCTAGTTTTGTTGTTGCCTTTCTAAACCCTTGTTTCAGGTCCCTCTATCTCAAGGTTTACTCTGATACAAAGTCTATATTTATAGTAAAAGTATCTCCCATAAAATTGGAACAAATCTGGTCCAAAAAATACGTTTTTGTTATATTTTCTGCTGGCAAATTCAGGCCTCGAATTCCTCCATTCAACCACCGATTTTTGCCGAACCTACAGACAAAAAACAACACTAAAATTCGAGCCCCAAACAACTCCATTCGGGCCCCAAATTGACAGTTTTCAGAAACTTCAATTTCTTCAATTTTAAATCGCTTTCACAGCGGGGCATATGTTAACATTTTCTTTTATTAAAATTACCAAAGCAAATCCCAATAATAAATAGCTGCTCTTCTTCGAAAAACCAAAGAATATGTAAGTGGAGATTGAGTGTCAGAAATCAGAATTCAAACTTGCAGCAGTGGTGCCTTCCTGTTCCAAAATCTCCCTATTCTCAATGCTACTCCCCTAAACAAAACAACACATAACCAAATCACACTACATCACATTTTTCATCAAATAAAAATTCTTAATCTCATCCTCTCTTTATATTACAATCTCCCAATAAACAACCAAAACCAAAACCAAAACCTTGTTGCAAAAATGAACATGTTAGGCCTAAGAGACTTGGTTCTCATAGCACAAACTCCTTCATCACTTCACAACCAACAAAACCAAACCATTTCATTAGATCACAATCCAAACATTCCCTTACCTTCATCATCAGCCTTAAGTGTTGGTCTTGGAATTTTCCCACTCTTAACAACCACTCACCCTCATCATCAAAACCCTAACAATAACAATGACAATATTCATCAAGACTCAAATTTTTGGAACCTCAAGATGTGCCAACCACAACAAGTAATGATGATGAATTCAGCAAGAAAAAGAGTTGAAGAAGAAGAAGAAGAAGATGTAAGAAACAAAAACTTGATGATGGGGTGTGAGGAAAATGGTGAGTTTAGGGTTTGTCAAGATTGTGGAAATAGAGCTAAGAAAGATTGTAGCTATAAAAGATGTAGGACTTGTTGTAAAGGTCGTGGTTTTGATTGTAGTACTCACGTGAAGAGCACGTGGATACCGGCTTCGATGAGGCGGGACCGGAGTATGGTGGTGGCTGAAGGTGGTGATAGTGATGGTGGTGCTTCTTCTGGTACTAAGAGGCAGAGAATTTTGATTTCATCATCACAGAATAATGCTGCTGCTAACTCTCATAGTTCTAGTTCCAATGCTGCCACTAGAACAAGAAGTTTAAGCTTAGATATAACTAGCTCTTGTCACCAAGGTACTTTCACTTTTCACCATAATTTTAAAAATTTTATGATTGTTTTGATGCGGCAAAAGTCTATTTAAGTCTTTGTTAATTTAAACGACTAACTTGTTATTTCAAAACCCACTTGAGTTGATTTGGTAACGTTATTTCAAGTTCGATTATCCTCGGTGTCAATTTCGATAAGTTAATTTGGCTTTTTAAAAAGAAATTGTTATTTACAAAATTTAAGGGATTAAATTGATGGCTTTTACAATACAATTCAAGAACTAAAATACCTAGTTACTCACTTTTTAATGACCCATTGTTAGTTTATAAACTAGATTGTAGTATTTAAATGCAAATTGTGTATATCCTAAGTTTGGTTAATAGAAAAATGCCCGTGCGGCACTGTAGTCAGAGAGGTAGACACAATTGGCTGAACTCTGATTAAACATCGTGTGTTCTCATGTCTGCGTTTTGTCGTATATTGCAGATCCTGGTTTCAAGCAGACTTTGCCTCGTTATGTTCGTGCGCCTGCGGTTTTCAAGTGCCATAGAGTATCTGCTATTGGCAATGGTGAAGATGAACTTGCTTACTTGGCCACTGTGAATATTAGTGGCCATGTATTCAAAGGGTTTCTCTATGATCAAGGTGTTGATGACAAAAATGAAACAATGCCTTGTGTTTCAGAATTGCAACTTGGAAGTAATGGAAGTGGAAAGAGTAATAGAGAATGTTCTTCTTCTGCTATTGAGGTTCAAACTAGTGCTTACCCTGCTTCTGCTTGTTGAGATTGCTTTTAGGTAACATTCTGATTTCTAATTAGAACCTTTTGATTAATGCTTGTATTGTTATAATGTAAGTTGGTATTAGAAAATAAAATTGTATTTTTACAGAATTTTGTGTTGATTATTGGCTCTACTTGGATTTTTCTTATTTGATTTGGAGAGTGCTAGTTTTGTATTAGAAATTAAGTCACCAAAGTAAAAGTAGTGATTAAAAAGCTTAGAAGTTTTTGCTACTTATCATTTTACCTTAGATTTTATTTGGGAGTTTGGAGGGGAGGAGAAGGAATAACTTTGGAGGGTTGGAAATAAAGCGAAAAATGGTAAAATCTTTTTAAAAAAATTGAGAAGTAATTTTTTAGAGAATGATAAATTAATGTTTATGATTAATATATTTTTAATTTTAAGAATATTATATTATAACTACATAGATTAAATTTGAAGAATTCATGTAAACTCTCCTCCAATACAATTTTTAAGTTCCCCAAATAAGGAGGATTTTATATCCCGAAAAGGATTGAGCCATCAAAGTTTTTCCCTCTCAATGTCATCTATTTCTTTCGATTGCTCCTTCATTTTTCTTCAAACCGTTCATTTTCCCTCTAAACCGGCAAACAAAGCCTTAGGAAATTAAATCAATAAATCAACTAATTGAGATATTGACACTTTGTTGTATTTTTTTATTCATAAGATCATTTGTTTGTTTCTTACACTAAATTTATGCATTTGTTTGTTTCTTACACCCCTTGGATTCATGGCATTTGTTTGTTTCAGACTATATCACAAGGAAGTTTAAAAGAGTATAGTGATCACCTTCAATAAAAAAAGGACAACTAGACAAACATTGCACGTGCACTTTTTAATGTCTTGTGTGTGAAACATTTCGAAAACCACACATCATCAATTGTGTTAGGTTGTTGAATCTGATTCAGCAAGAGTTCGGTGCCTAATTTTTCAATTCCTTAGGGTGATTGGTTTGTTGATTAAACCATTAAATTATTCCTTGATTTTGTTGGACACTCTTAAATAGGTCCTTAACTTGATGAATATATAAAAAAGAAGTATCAGACTCTTTCAAATTTTACTCATATTAATCATTTAAAGAATATGTTAGTACTAATTTGATACTGGAAAATGGATAAACTTGGGGCCAAATTAATACTCGTAGGTAACTAATTGTTCGTTTTGGCCATTCACATAATTTTTAATATAATCAAGTTGATTTGTATGTTTTCATTGATGGAAGTTTGGCTAGAATTCTGTAAACATGTTGTCTCCTCATTTCATCACATTTATTTTCTTGCTTCTCCTCTTCAAGCTTTGGACCACTCTTTCCTTAGAAACTAGGACATTTTCAAGAGAGTGTCACATCTCATAGCTGTAATAATTTTCTTTCAGCCATTCATTGCTATAGCTCAATAATAACTAGCAACATGGCTATTAGGTAACTGCTGAAGCTTTCTTTTACCAAATATAAATTTACCAAATATGCATTCACATATCTAGGACAATTATGATCGTTGAGTCTAGATCGGATGATTCAAATTTCAATATAAATTTTGATTTTCTTAAAAAAAAATCAAACTTAAAATTTAAATCGTTTGAACTTAATCCAACTACGATACTTGTTTTAGATGCGTTTAAAAATTGACTGGAGAATCATGGTCCATATTTCACCCATTAATGTAGCTACCTAGTGTTTAGGTAACGACTTTTAAATTCTGTTTTTTTTTTTCTTTTCTAACTATTACATTATTTTCAATTTATAAAGATTTGTGTAGGAAATAAAGAAAATGATTTTCTAAAGACAACTAATGAAGTTTTTTTCTTCTTCTTATGACAGGTAGTTCTTTTTCCAGCTATGCATGGAAATCCGATAGTATTTGTGTTATTGTATAAATTCTCTACTATAAATTGAAGTTCAATTTCTTCAATGTTGCATCAGATAAAGAACTTAGATATCGATGTTACCGGATATTATATTTAATGTTTTTTTTCCTAGGGAATTTTTATATTTACTGTTAAATTGTGAAGTTTACTTTCATCTCATTATATATATTTTTGGCTTTAGACGGATATTTATTAAGGATAACAATTGGATTCAAACACAACGTACTTATATAAATTAATTATCGAATGTTTTGGATCACTCTTTAAACATTCTAAAAGCATTTTAAAATAAGTCAAATAAGGTTGAGTTTGTACTTGCACAATTACTTGCAAAGATTTGTAATTTTAGATGTGAGAATGAACATATAATTTTCATCAAGCAATCTAAGGCATTAGTTCATGAAAGATTTTAAAGTCGATTGAAGAAATCTTTTGAATGCAAAAAACTAAAGGCGTCTCACATATTATCCTTACATTAATCCTTATCCAATCTGTAACATGCTAGAGAAGAAAGCATGTAAAAAAAAATACACGTGTGCGTTGATCGAGTCAACATTCGTTTAGGGGGTCAAAACTACCACATAAGTAAAACTTAAGGGCGGATTTGTAGTTTTTTTTTGGGGGGCCAGAATCACAACTTCTTGAAATTTAGGGGGTTAAAACTGCTACTAAGCCAAAAATAAATTAATGAATTGAAAGAAGATTAAGTAATAAATAATTTATGGTATAATAGAAAAAGTAACTTTAATGTTTCATTGTTATTGTAAAACGATCTATAATTTTAGACGAAATTTTTCACCAAAACAACATATAATTTGGGCGGAAGGAGTAGTGATTAATTTCCGTTGGAGAGTTACACACAAGGTAGATTTTTCACCCCACAACTGAATTTTCTTGATATAATAAGATATCAAACCTTGAACACTTGTTTGAGATGCTCAAAACTTTTACCACTTTGACCAATTAATTCATTATTGATAAAAACCAAAAAAATCTGCACTCAAAATCTTAAGACCGAAAAGTTAAAATAATAAAAACATTGTTAACATTTTCAAAATTCTGAAAAATGTTGTATCTATTTTTGTAAAAGAAAATTATAAGGGACATCTGGGTTCCAAACCTTTCTTAAAACAAAAGTAGAGATCATACTTTCAAGATATTGTCTCATAATCATATGTGTGTCCCTACTATCTCATTTAAAATTCATTAATTGCTCATGGTCCATTATTGACCACCTCTCAAATTATTAGTCGGCTAACTGGCCTAAAAATCATTGGTAGTCTATCTTTGGTGATTTTTATTCCTACAATGCAAGGTTCATGCCCTTAAGCATAGCGAAACATGTTGTGTTCGATGAGTACGTCTGGTGACGGTTTTAGAAATTTTAATTGGTAAGAGCGAAATCATTGGTGGTCTATAAATATTTAATGTTTTTTTGACAAGCCAAAAATGATTTTATATAACCACAACGATAACAGTTCCAAAGCACAAAGTATGCTTAAGAGACCATTAAAATATACAAGGTGAGTCTTTGAAAAATGAAAAACAAGTAATTAGTCAATGCCCAAACAAGCTAAAGGGTTCGACCACCACCTCTGAGTACCAAAAACAAACATGAATTTTTTACCTTTCAGTCAACCTAAAGACAACAATTTAAACTTATCCAACAACCGAGGAATCAGAGTTACTACATTATTACTCTCGTTCCACACAACTCAGGCACAAAGAAACCAGATAAGCCAAATATTTACATTGAAAATTTATTTTCTTCTTCTTCTGAGAAGTGTATAACAAATTTATCAAGATCCTAAAAAAAAAACAACAAATTTATCAAGAGATAAGTGATCGAATAAAAAAAAAATTTAAAGAAAAAGAGATCAAATAATTATATAATAATCACTAAACAAAAATTTGGAGACTACACAATACATGTCGCATTTTTACAATGTACACTATTCATATGACTTCCTTTGACTCTACTTTTTAACTAATATAATCACTAAATAAAAATTCGGAGACTACAAAAATTATATTCCATCTGTTTCAAAATACATGTCTCATTTTTAGAACGTGCATTATTCATATGACTTACTTTGACCATACTTTTCAACTAATATATAAAAACAAATGTTAGCACGTAATGTTTGATTTGTCTCGACAAATATTTTTAAAATATTAAATTTTTATAAAGTTTTACTTTAGATAATTAAAGATAGGGTCTTGCTAACAAATGTCCTCAGGGCAATAGTTAAGGTAAGTATAAATAGAAAATTTGTCTTGTAAATCTAAGTTTGACTTTTGATTAAGTAATAATTACACCACTTTTTATAAAAACTTACTTATTTTAGTTGCTTAATCAATGTTTTGAGGACACTGTTTAACATTTTTCCTGAAGACATTAATGTTCAAAGTTATGCATTGACATGTGTGAAGTGATTGACAACAACATGTATTTTGAAACAGATGAAGTACTGTTTTATACTAAAAGAATGAAGACATCTAAACAAATATAAATTATATTTCCTTTCAAATTGTTTTCCTTATGTTATAGTTAAATAAATGATATCCACATATTTTCTGTCTTCTTTGTTTGTTTTTGTGATTTCGCTATGACTTTGTTTGTTTTCATTTCTCATCTTTGTGCAGCGTAGCTTTGAGCAAGTGCAGATCGATCTAATCAATGATTTTGACATTGTCAACGTTGTAGATGTGTAGACATGAGTATTTCAGAGACTTGAATATAGTCATATTTGTAGGCATAATACTCTCTCGTTTTATGCTATTAACATGAATGTTTTGTGTTTGTTCACATATTCATCCTTTTGTTTTTAACAACTTTGAATTTGTATTGTATCGATATACTATATCAATTTGAATGAATGAATATTTTTTATTTTTGTCAAAAAAATATAAATTATATTTCTCTATATGATTGTTTTTATATTTTAAAATTATTGTATGATTATTTTTTCAACAATATCAAATATATTTTTTATTTCTTTATTAGGTAACTTTTTATCATTTTAATTTTGGCATGCAAGTCCTTCCATCTGCTATCAAAAGGTACAAAGTGGAATTTCCAACCACTTAATAATAGTTTTCTTCTTTTTTTTTCCTTCAAAAAAAATAGTTTTCTTTTAGAGTATATATTTAAGTGGATTTCATAGAAGGATGTATTTGTTGCTTACTTTTTTTTCTCTTCATTGTGGAACTAGATGTGACAAAACGGGCATTATAAAAACTATGGACCCAACTTAAATAAATAAGGTTCTTTCATAAAAAAAAAACTTAAATAAATAAGGTAAGATATCATCATTAATATTTAATTGCATAATGAGATATTCTATCAAAATTAATATAAGTGACCTTATTTATTATTATTTTTGCAATAAGAGGGGCCTTATTATTTTACTATTAAAGCAAAATGTGTGCGATTTGTATAAGTATGACACAATATTGTAAGAATATCTTATTAATAGTGGATAAAACTAAAAACAGGTTCCTTAAAATAATACCATTGGAAATCTCTTAATATTACCTTTTTACTTTTCCTGTTTTTCAGTATTTGGTTATTAAGTTTGTTTTTGTTAGTTTATTTTAGAGTCTTCCTCTAGTATATAAAGGAGATTTCTTAATGCATGTCCCTGCCACTCCACTTATTCACCTTAAAAAAGGTGAATTCTATCTACTAAATTATTTGACAAAAAAAAAGAAGGAGATTTCTTCTCTTTTAAAATCTAAACACTATTTTGAATTTTTTACTTGGTTGAGTAAAAGTTGTATTTCACTAATTGTGATCTTAATTGAATGTTCTTCTACATCATATCAGAGCCAGGTGAAGATAGGTTGACCACAATATTGGGTGGGTTGATCCATCATGAAAGCATTGATGGTCTAATGATCATGACTATATATAATTTTTACTTAGACACAACCTAAAATAAAATTTATCGGAGCATACACTCACAAATAAAAATAATTAAAAGAACAAATAATTAAATCATGTTAGTAAACTATTTCTTGGACCGCCAATTTATATTAAAGGCATGAAAATTAATGTTGACACACTAAAGAAGGCTAAAGCACACCAATAAAATACCAAAATGCCCCTCGACATTTAACTGCCGCTGATTTCCTATTTTATCGGTAGTTAACTGCCGATGCGTCCTGATGCCTCTGTATTGACAGAAGCTTCATTTTCTGGATATGTTATGTGTTTTAAACACATAACCCAACCTGTTCGAATATTTTCACATCAGCAGCAATAGTAAATTATCAACATTTAATTCAAAATAAACACAAATTACCACAATGAAATAAAATTGTATCAACATCAGTTAAAATACAAAATGTTAGCCAAATACGAACAAAAGTCATCAAAATCTGAAAATGAAACTACATTAATCTATAACATCATAATCTACACATGCAATCTACCAAAAGTTCAATTTCAATATCAACCATAACCACATGCAAACTACCAAAATTTTCAAAAAAAAAAAACCCTACTCAAACTAACATTATGATTACAGATGAGTAAAACTACTTCCTTGTCATAAAGTGGAGAAGATTAAGTTGATTTTCGTCCAAAATTGAATTGGAGAGAATTGAAGAAGTTTTGGAGAAAAGATGTAATGGGAAAATTGATGCTTCTGTTTCTGCATATGTGCAGGATCGAATCGGCAGTTAACTACCGATGAAATCGGCGGCAACTAACTGCAGAGGAAAACTTCGGTAGTTAATTATCGATGGTCTAAACCGGCAGTTAACTACCGAGGGGGTATTTGTGTATTCTACTGGTGTTTTTCAGCCTGAACACAAGTGGAATCAACAATTTTCTAAAGGCATAACACCCTTCATGATGGGCCAAACAATGCTAAGGCGCGCCCATCCAAGTTGCCGCCTTCGAATAACTTCTAAAAGCATCTGGATCACATCATAAACGTAAAAGGGGGTGACTTAGGATCTAAGGTACTTAGGGGCTAAGTCACATAAATACAAGCCCACAGGAGGTTATAAATACTCACCTTAAAAGCATTATCAAGACATGACCTAAATAGATAAACCCTAGTTTTCTAGATTGTACTCACTGTAAGTACATTTCTCTTTTCATTTTTACCATTTATGTGCGTGTCCAAATAAATTTTATTTTGGATTGTGCCCAAGTAAGACTTGTTCCATGATATCATGTCAAATCAAAGACAATTTTCACGGTCTTTGTTAAGAAATTGTGTGTGTGTTTGCTTGCTACATTAGACCCGTCCTTTTTTTTAAGGTCTATTTTAGCAATGAACACCTTTTTCCATTTGAACAAAAAATTTCTTATTTTGTTTTTTGAAAAAGAGAAAATTGAAGGACAAGTTGTAAGTAATTGATAATTAAATAGGAAAAAAGTAGGTTTCAAGTTTAAAATGAAAATAAAAAATCACCAAGCAATTTTGTGACGTTAGCTGCCTTTACTCAATTCATGCAAAGGAAACCACAAATAATTTGGTGCAACATAATTGCACTTAAGCTATTAACCAAAACATCAAAATGTGCATAGCTTCTCATTAACTTGAAAGTTGTTCGTTGACTTTCTAATCCAATCTATTGAAACATTGTAATGCTCTTAATCTTAGAGCATATTCCCTCCGGTCTCAAATAAACATTGTTGTTCATCTTTATTTTAATGAGTCAGCATGAAACTATTGATTTAAAGGACTATCAACTCCAAAAAAAATAAAGATGAACAACAACACCTAAAAAACGATTGCATAGACCTTTTTGTTCATTCTTAAAACACAACCATAGTCCATAGGCATAGCATGCAAAAAGATGCTTTATAATCCCAAATGAGGTGTTAGTTAGCCGACAATTTTGTTTTAAGGTCAAAAGGTGAGAACAAAACTCTTTCAATAGAAGTTTGTCAAACATGATTTTAAATCAAATTGACTAAAATTAAGTTTAGAGAAGTTATTTGTGATTTAATATTTACTTTTAAAGCATGTTTAATCTAAAACTTTATTTACTATATTTTTTTCCCCATTTTAACACAATTTTTTACCACTTCACTTCTTGTCAAACCTTCGCTTAAAAGATTAACTTTTCTTATTCAAAGTGAGAAATTGAGACTATCTTTACCGTGAATTCAAATATGTACTTAAAAAATCTCATACCATTAGAACGATGATTAATACTTTTTGAAAATAATAAAAAAATACCAATCTCTCAACCCATGTACAAAAATGTATAATTTCCATTTTCCAATGTTTTTCTTACCCTTTTGATAATTTCATGTACAATTGGATAAGGCTTTAGTAACTCTCAAATTCTACACTACAACATACATTAGCTGTGACTAAAATTAAATGAAAAATTGACAAACTATAGGGAGGGAAAATGAACAAACTTCAGAAATGTGTAACATATCAATCACAAAATACCCTCCAACTAATGTGCATTGGTCAGATTTCAAAAACTAAGCCCTCAAGAAGTGTCTTCAACAAAAACTCTGTAGATGAAATCGCGAAACCGTTTCGAGTATAGCCTTGGATCAACGGCAGAGATTGTAGTTGCATCATATTGAAATGCTTTGTAAGCATGCTCAAGCTTTTTACTAATATCATAGTCTTGTAGTATATCTATTATACCAAAAAAGATTATGATTTCGTATATCTCCCCTGTTGGTTCTCCAACTAACTGTGGTGTGTCGCAACTTTTTCTCGTAGTCATTTCAGCTCGCGCTGGCATGTTTATACCTAATTGAATCCACCTGAAAAATTGAAACAAAATGCAAATATTTTCAGAAAGTGTCACCATTTAGTTACAACTTAGCTATCAAAACTATAGTTATTGAAAATTTTGTTATTATGTGTGTGAAAGACTATACCGGCTAGGATCTACTACGATACGGTCCACATCGACTCCAGAAAGACGAGGTGCTCCATCGTCGAAGTTACCTGCAATATATGTAATGAATTCAGAAAATATTCATGAAAAAAATAAAAACCTAAGAAAACCCATTTAAGGTAAGACATAACCTGTTGGAGTTTGAGCGCCAGAACTGCGAGAAGGTGTACCGGCATCACTACATGATACTCCTCGAAAATGAAGACCAACCAACATACTGTAGTCCATAATTCTTTCTTGTTCAAGAAATTCGCAGTCCTTATCCACTTGCCTGTATGCAAAAATGTTACAAAATGTAACCATGTTTTATTCACATAGCACAAGTAAAAATGTCAATTGTGCTTAATTTAACAAAAACTAGTATAGTCCAATATCCTACTTGGTACATGAAAATGGATTTGATGCAGTTGAAAATTTCTGCAGTCATTGCATCTTGACCGTTGGATATAGATCAGACAGTTCATATTACGAATTTGTAAATGAACTATCTGATCTTCATCCAATAACTGAGATAGTGACTGTACAAACTTATGACTGCACAAAATTTGGATTTTTTGATTCACATGTTGAGTGAGACAAGAAGTGATTAATAAGTACCTGCAGAATTCTTGAAACCAAGACTTTCGCAACCGAAATATATAATTTAGGTCGAGGTCCTTAAGTGTTGTTGTAGGCTCTATTTCTTCCTCAGGTTTATCCGTTGTACGACCAAACGTTGAACCTTTCAAGTCAAAACGCCTATGAATTGCGTATTGTGAACAAAATAGATTTCCCATGATGACGAACCGAACCTGAAATATATTGTAGTCAATTATTATTTTAAGTACTTCTGTCAAAGTAGAAGTTTATACAAAAACACAACATTACCTTCTTCTGTGAAGCTCCTGGTAGTTTAACACAATGTAGGCCGAAGAACTTGGTGACTAGAGTGTTCTCGAATGCACGAACGTGTTTGTAGTAGCCAGGAAGCATTCTCAAGAAAACCTGCAATCATTTTAAACAGTTCCAACTGAAATATAATTCAGTAGTACATAAATAAAATGATACCTATAATGAAGCTACAACTGAAAACTATCATGTCAAAGAAGCCTTGCAGAGATGAAAAATAGTTGAAACAAATTCAAATACATACAGTGTGACAAGTATACAATGCATGCCTAAAATATAAAGTGTTGTTCTTTAGTGATGTGTAGTTTTATCCCATTAAGTTTCAAAAACGTGGAAAAAGAGGAGCATTACAAAACCTTAAGGCTTAATGGCTTATGTTATATCTGTCCAACTAAGAAGGAACTACTCACTTTTACTTCTGATTTCTTCATGGTCTTTATCATGTATCGGTCATCGTTCGTCAAATAAAAAAAGCTTCCACTTTTTCCCGGGGAGGAGAGCTCTCGAAGGGCGTCATTCCCACATAATGATATCATGTAATCAGCTGGATCTACTTTGAACAATTTTCTTAGAGCCCTGCAAATATAAATGCAATGAACCATTAGGATCGGTGAATTCAGAGAAGCAGATAAGTTCTATTGTCAGAATCTTTGTATATAAAGATCAAGAAACAATTACAGAATCAATGAACAAAGTCTCCTCAATCTTCATAGTAACTCCTAGAGATGATCTTATTAATGATATCGCAACCATATTCTAGAGAAGACAAAAAAACATTCCTAAAAGCAGTGTTGTCAATTGCAGATCATAGAACATAGCTATTAGTTCAAATTCCATGCCACTATATTCTGTATTTGACATCATTTTTTACTAAATAGTGCATCACGGAACAAAAGCTTTTTGTTCAAATTCTGCTACGCTCTACCACTATAGCTACTATTTAGCAACACTGCCTAAAAGCATATATCATCAACCTCTTTGTGACCTAAAAGAGAGGTTACAAAATCATAAGAGTATACTCAACAGGTGCAGGTTCTGATGCAAAACACGACACACCTAATTGACAATAACAATTTTGCATCAAAAGATTACCTGAACACTACTGGACAGTAGTCTTTCCATCTAAACTCGCAAGACGGGTGAGGTGGTGTGTGCTTGGATCCTTCTGGTGGAAATTTGGTCCATACTTTTTCTTTTGGATCAAATGCAGAAGACTTCAAATCAAGAGATGTACTTGGCGCAGGTCTTCCAACAGCATGTCTGTGCTATGGCACAACAAATTAATAAAGGTGCAATTAAAATTAGAATCAAGGAAAGGAAAATTATTTTTTCTTGAGTGCCTTATTCATCATTGCACCAATAGCATGGTAAAATAAGCCAAGTCAAAATCATTTTTCGGCACCGCAAAACCAAGCAAGCTATCAGTATATCACTTAGAATGATAGGAAAAAACAAAAAAAGAAAGCTAAATCTATGTTCGAACCTCCCAGAATCTCGTTTGAGTAAGCCAGACGTGATTTGACCATGAATTGTTATGTCTGGCTTTGAACTTCAAAATTGTCTCAAAATCAATTCTACTTAAAAGCTAATATTTCTATTAGAATAGAATCAATTCTCAAACATATTAACTGACATGTAGACACACAAAAGAAATTCTGATCCAAACTATCCAAGCATGAAGCGATAAAAATCATTTTTTTTCATGAATGCATCCAAACATTAATGACTTTACGTTCAACCAATTTCATAAAATTAATTCCATCAAAATCAATTTTCGGCACCGCAAAACCAAACACACAGTTAAACTAGAAAGCTTCATAAACATGAAAAATGAGAATTAATCGCATCAAAAGTAAAAACTATGATAAGTACCTGATACCTAGCTGCAAATTAAGCATGAGCTCATAATTCTTATGCCCTTTGGATATAGTCTCTCCTTGTCTCTTTGGAGCCTTTAATCTCAAATTTGGCACTCTTGGAACAGAATGATCAATCATAGGACTCCTTGATCCATCATAACTGCTATAAGAACCATCTTCAGAACTATAATTACTAACCCTTTCATCCCCTGACATCCACCTAGCCCGACCATTAACATAGGTACTTTTCTTCGACAATAACTGTTTATCTTCCTCTAAACCAAACATGTTCAAATTCTTCTGTGAAGGAAAAATTGAAACTTTCTCAAGATCACAAACATAACAATCAATCAAATCAACAGAAAAAAGGTCCATAGGATCCCAATCCATACGAGCATCATCATCGGAATCACCAGAAGAAGGATAATAAGTACCACTTTGTTCCTCCTTTGAATCTTTACTCCAAATACCAACATAAAAACTACCATCACTCCATCTAAATGTACCATTCCCTTTAGGAAAACCTTCTTCCCAACAACCATCATATCTATTCCCATTTTGCCACATCAAAGTACCATTTCCATCAAACAAACCATTCCTCCATTGACCAATATAATGATTCCCATTCTTCCATTGATACCTCCCATGTCCATTTTGCAACCCTTTTTTCCATTCTCCATCATAAAAATCACCATTACAATAACTTTGTGTCCCTTTACCATTTTTCATATCCATAACCCAAAAACCTTTATAAGTATCACCATTACAACCTATATAAGTCCCTTTACCATCCATAAAACCATTCTTGAAATCACCTTCATAGGTAGCACCACTTGGCCAACTAAACCTACCTTTACCTGTGATATTACCTTTTAACCATTCACCTACATACATACAACCATCTGTCCATAGATATTTACCTTGACCATTAGGAAAATTATTCAACCATTGACCTGTATAAAAATCACCATTGTTGAGAATCTTCTCAACCTGGTAAACATCACTATCATCATCAACATGGGAAACAGACATTGGTGTTGTGAATATTCTGTTTACCCTTTTCTTTGGTCCAGCTGATTTTCTAACTGCTGCTTCCCAAACCTTAACAATGCTGTTAAACTCTTTGTTCATTGATTCTTTTCTCTATAACCTTTCAACTTTCCACATACCATTCACCCTTTTTGTTCCATTAATGCATGATTTTCATCAAGGGTAAAAAAGTTGCAGAAAAAAGCATTTTCTGCAGGAAAAAACAAGATGGATAAAAAACCAAACCCAAAAGACAAGTTTGAAACTTTTCCTCAGATTTTGGTTCCTTAATTGGTTTAGAAAAATGGGTTGTGTTTAGATTTTGATGATACAAACTTGTTGTGTTGTGCTGTTAGATTGACAAGGAAACAGAAAAGGTTGGTTGGAACCAGTAACTGGCTTTTGTTTTTTCTTTTTTTCTTTTAATTTTTCTTTGTCTTCTTTTTTAAAAAAATAAAATAAAATAAATTAATTTTCTCTTTTTTTTATTTTTTTTTTTTTTTTTTTTTTTTTTTTTTTTTTTTTTTTTTTTTATTTAAT
>Ga0228710_1005515_pt1 | contig 19614 bp, 7 predicted proteins | sample MedpolnodulmetaG_FD_177995 | JGI IMG/M metagenome (GOLD analysis project Ga0228710, IMG submission 177995) | Root nodule microbial communities from Medicago polymorpha collected in Santa Monica, California, United States - pink nodules | ecosystem: Host-associated > Plants > Roots > Nodule... | reverse complement strand
CTCAAAATATGATAAAAGTTTATAATAATATTAATTGTTGTTTGTTAATGGTTGGATTGGTAAAAATTTGTGTTCCATATAAAGTTTTATTGCTGTTGTCAATTGTCCTTTTTTTTTTACAATAAAAATCAGATTAGCTTATTCAATCTCAAGAATACAATAATTACTAGACATTTGCTCCATAAAACCCCTCATATTTGCTCAAAAGCTTATCAATTTATTGGAATGTATCTTCCGATTGTTTTTTTTAAACCAAAAATCCATCAGAACCTATCTTCCGATCTTGCAGGGTTGAGCATCCAAGAGGGCCTATAGAGCAAGAATTCTGCTCTTTACCCAACATATTTTGCTCACTCTCAACTAAAATTCCCAAAATACCTCTGCGCGTTAGTGTTAAATCTGCGTGACTTAACTCATGCTGCGTGAGTTAATTCACGCAGAGATTTACAGTAGCGTGAGTTAACTCACACAGAGGTATTATAGTCATTTCAATTTCAATTGGGAATGAGTAAAATGTGTTGGGTAAAGAGCAAAATTCATAAGAGTAAATTTCTATTTACTTAATAGCCACTAGACCATCGACCCGTGCTCCGCACGGGTCTTATTAATCGTAATATACAGGAATAAAGTATACCAAAGAAAAAAGTTGATTTAATAATATATAGTACAATACAATTGAAATACTCATGCAATGATTTGGTCGCACATGGTATCAAACCAAAAGATTGTCTTTGTAAATAACAACATTTACAAAAAGAAAAAGATTAGAACATATTTTATAAGGCTATAAAACCGTAATATCTTATCAAGTGCCCTTTTTTTCATGATGAAATTATCAAGTTCCCTTAATGAAATAATTTCATATAGAGACAATTAAGGCATCGCGAACTTTGAAATTGCTTTGTTTTTCTTCTCTGGAGTAGTGTCGTTCAATTCCATTTTATATTATTAGGTTGTGATCTAGAAGAAAGTTACTTTCTGATGCATAACAAAACACATGCACTCTAACATAAGGAAATGCAAAAATATAATCATTGAGTAAGAATACATCGGTCTTTTGAGTGGGCTCTTTTTTTGGTGGTGTTCGGGGTTCGAACTCCGGACCTTGCATATATTATGCATCGTCCTTACCAACTGAGCTAATCTTACAAGGACATTTTTGAGAGGGCTCTATTGCACGCATCATGTATAGACATAAAATATATTATTGTATTGATTTTAAAAAAGGATCCCACTAAAAATAACTACAGCATATTTTACTGAATACTTGTTTATGAAATTCTTTTTCCAATCACAATCAATGACCATTACCAGTTTTTTTTACTTAAGGTATTGTCTCCAAATTGAAGCATACACCTAGGAATGTATTCCAAAAATTATTACAAACCAAGGAAAGTTTAATATGTAGTCTTTAAGCAATTTTGCACTATCATCAACGGTTGCAATGAAACCTCAAGTTGTACACGCAGGAAAGTCTATTCACAATTGAAGATTTCCTGTATGTTAGCAAGTAAACTGTTTAGTTATAATTGAAACACCGACTTCCCTATCCAAATGCCACAAAGCAATATGCACCAGACAACAACGTCTCATAAACACAACATCACACACTAACCTCAGCAAGCACAGACCACATTCCAACAATAACAGATTTGCAACCTAAAATATTATTAATTAACCATGTTAAAGAAAGCACAAAATGAAAAAGAAAAAAGATTCTCTAGAAAAGGGGAAAAAATTGAACCAAAGGACAAATAATAATGTAAATGAGGTTTCAATGATTGCTAACAACTCATTTAGTCTGCTAACAACTCATTTAGTCATAAAGCATAAAGGAAATATTTCAAATGGTTGTGATAGTAAGCTATAGAAAGTGACGATAAATAATTGAGTATCATGGTTTAAGCTTAACTAATAACTAATAATAGTTATTTGAAAGTATAATGATTTAATTAATCCAAAAAGTTGTTTGATAAGACAAACTTATTCAATCTGAACAGAGAAAATTTAGACATTTAAACATTGTGTGGGTAAAATTATTCAAGAATCCTGATAGATAAAATGTATTACTCCGTTTTTAGCTACCAATAAATAGTAGACCTATGCATAACAAATATAAAAAAGGAAAACAATTTTCAGTGTAATAAGTATGTCAAGAAGATAGAGGAACTCGTAACATCACAAAGAAATGCTGAGAAAGAATGAAGAATAGTAATGTAATGAAACAAGAAAAACGCTTAATTTCCATCAATTCATTAGCATTCACTTCATGAAAAGTTTAGAGGCAACCCAATTGTCAAAAGTTCTTTCAAAAATAAAAATTGTCAAATGTTAAATTACTCAACAGTATAACCTTCAAATTTAGCAAGATAAATAAAAAAGTGAAAGTAGACAAAGTAGTGAGAACTCATCAACACACAAAAGTCATAACTAATGATAAACTTGCATGCATATGACCTCTATATATAGAGAGTCAGCTACATTAATTAGGTCTGCATTGGAAGTTTAAACATGATACTTTAAGTTAAGTAGTTGGCAACACAAATGGCTCTTAAGTGATGATATATACATTTGGGAGGGAAATTCAAATTTTAAAATTTGAAAACAACATTAACGAGGTATGATAGCTTGTTTAACACACGTAAGTTACATGCTTGGAAGGGAAAATACCAAAGCTATTAGGGTTAAGCGTTTGCTTGACCTAATAAGCTTTTAGAATAAGTATGATGATATGATTGTGCTTTCCTCAAATCTAGAATCTATTTGGATAAAAAAATTGCTCCCAGCTACCCCAGAATTACCTTAATACCCCTAACAACACTTAACCGTTGGATCATTTTTTCTAGAGAAATGCTAAATATAAACGCTCTGACACTCACCTTTGGACACACGCCTGTACAAGATGTCACGTGGTCAAAAAATTTCAACCCTTTACTGGTTTACCGGTGCAACATGTTATACCATTTTTTATTTTATTTTTTTCATGATAATTAATAGTTAATCACCGACTCACCATTCTTTTACAAACTACACAAACCATGTCTCATTTGTATTTGTTTTTGTATTGCCATTATTGGTGCACACCTTCTGTCTTTTAATTTTTACTTCGATTCAATGGTTTCAAATTGGGGGTGGTTGTGATTTTAGGCCACCGGACATGGTTGTTAGTACCAGATACAAAGGTGGAACGACCGAGCAGCACGGCACACATACGACGACGTGGATGGAGGAGTTGGGATTTGTGTGAAAAGGCGATGGGTAGTATGGTGTGGGTCAATTACATCTATTGGTGGCTCAGTGAGAACGAAATGAGAGTGTCATGGGGGCATTTGATTATAGTTGACGTTGTTGAGGTACTTATAATAAATTTAAGGGGTGGTGGTTTCAGTTAAAAAAATGGTGGAACTGGTGGTTGGATGGGGAAGAAGATGGCTGGATTGTCTACCAATTTTCCTTTTGGCGATGCTTGATGAAATACAACAGTGAAATTCAATATAATTACAAAAATAAAATAAAAATATATATAACAACACATATTAATGAACCGGTAGCCAGATAACCAGTTTAAAAAGTGGATGACGTGGCCCAATCAAGGAGAGTGTGATAATGAGAGTGTGTTTAAGCGTTTATGCATATCATTTCTCTTTTTTCTATTGGTGCTATTAACTGCACAGAACATGGAGCAAGAAAGCACTCCCTTTTGGGGCACTTTTGAATTAGCCTCGAGTTTACCTTGTTATTTTCCTCTTATCGCATATGAAAATATTTCTTCCCACTTCAAAAATTGCTCTTCCACACCTTAAAAATACGCTATTAACGGTAGTTAGCTATCGTTCGTTCAATTACCAGCGCCAGTTAACTGTCGTTCTACCATGGTTACTTAACTGTCATTTATAGCAGAAATGTAGGTAGTAGACTTGCAATCTCAACCAAGCCACAAACCGGCCTGTCTATGGACCCGTAAGCTCAGAACCACAATTCTAGAAGCAGTACAACCGATTCACCAACAATACTAGATCATAAACAACATTACATAATCTTTCATAATTCAATAACATTAAATCAATTCGACATTACATCAACAATACACGAATAAATGAAATTCAACAAAAGTGTAACGTTAATAGTTTTAGACAACATATTACATAACAATACATAAATAAAATTAAAAAGTTCATAAAATGACATCTAATCTATGGTGACAATTTGGGCAGTCGTAGTTGAAACGAACACAAAGATATAATTTATTATTTTCAACCATCAACCTAAACATGGATGCTACATCGCCATCATTCTGAATAACCTGAGGATAATAAATCATTTTCCACATGTCTTCATCTTTATCTGTCCCCAAATCTACACATGGTACATGTACAAATACACGACACGTAGTATGATTTTCATCAAGATGGACAAAATATTTGTTAATTTATGTTTTCAACTCATCCAACTTGTCGATGGGAGTTAAATAAACCCCAACCATCCTCTTGAAAGCAGAGTATCGAACATGAGCTTCAGTTAGTCCATCTTCAGACATGTTTCACTTCACAAAAGTTGATGGAATAACAATATTAGAATAAAACGAAATGAAAGGTAAAGTAAATTATTGTTGAAATATAGTCATATATTTATATTAAACGCGGATCAATAATAACCAATAAAATTGTCGGTGTTTTGTCTACCACATAAAAGTCAATATATTTATATAATTTATATAATTTTAGTTATATATTGACCACAAAAATTGGTGTTACATTATCGATCACAAAAAATATGTCGGTGTAATATCGACCAAAAAAAGGACGAACGGTGACAAAAAAGTGTCATAGCATTCTACTAAATTGAATCATCTTCATCTTCTTCAATAACTTCAAATTCTTCTTTTGCTTTTTTAGAAGTGTCACACAAAATTGGATTGACTTGGTTTGACATTTTTTTTTGTGGTGGCGGTTTCTCTCCTTTTTCAATTTCCACGAGCTTTCGAAACCAAGTTTGTATATGCAAAAAAGCATCTTCCCATGTCTCAACCTCTTCGCTCTTGTATAGCTTCCACTCCATAGACGATGTAAGTATTGGACAATCATCTTCAAAAAAAAAAGATTGAGGATTAAACCAAGACACATGATGTGGGTTTTTGGTTTAAGTGGTCTGCCTCTAATTGGGAAAAAGTCTCCGAAATACTGATTTCATGATTTGTCAACTCAATGACAACCCTATTGTAGCAAGTTGCAACGATGTGACCCATGTTCGGTGACGTCAACCACTTATCTTCAAATGCAATTCCACTACTATTTTGGGGAGGGTGCAAACAATTCAAGATATAGTTAAAACGATCCTCACTTGCACATACCCGCATATATTCACTCCTATGATCTTTCACCTCATGAATAAGTGCTATGTGAACCATAACATGAATTTTTCAGTCAAACCCATGTACTCAGCTATAACCTGAAATCTACGATTCACATCGCCTTTAACATCCATGATTTTTTCAATAAATGGTTTCTTAAATTTTGGCATATAATCAAATAGGTGTTGGAATGTCGATAGGCATTGCAACCCAAGTAGACATTGAAACCGGAATAGGCTTTGAAACCCGAGTAGGCGTTATAATCGAGGAACATGATGGATCGTCAATACGAGCACCTTTCCTATTAGGAAATGATGACTTTGTTGGTGATGATTGACTGTCGGAAAATTGAGAATCAACATGATGCCACGAGGATGTAATTCGACTAGTCGATGCCTCTTTTGGTGTAGATCTTAATTTTTTTTCTTGGCTTCTTGGTTTGTACATTTCTTGGAGGTGGAGACAACATTGTCGCTTCGAGAAATGCTAATTGACGCATAACCTCCATGACATAAAAACTATCTTCATGACTTTCTTCAAGTGTACATAACCCCTTTTCCAGTGAGAGCTTATCTCACCCAGTCGAATAGGCTTGTCGTGACGGATCTTCATAAGAATAATACATGCACAAGGTAGACCATATGATATCCTTATCATATCACTTCTACATTTATTCTCAATATTTTTTTTTAATCTTTTTTCATTTTAAAAACTAATATTTTGATTTGCCATAAATATCTCAACAAACTACATACATTACTTTGATCTTATAACCTAAATATTTTATTTAGTTTTGAATTAATTTATGATATTTTATGAAGCATAAATATATCAACAAACGCACATAAGTATGCATTATATCCAACCAAATATACACATCTTAAAAATTTCTAATTGTTTAAAAATATTTTTTTCAATAAGTTTAATAATTTAACCTAAATAAAAATTTCGAAAATATTTTATATTTTGATTTTTTTAAGTACGTGTGTCACTCAATATTAATTTTCCTTTACCTTTTCTCTATTTTTTCATTTTTTTTTGTGTGAATCAAAAATTGTTTCCGCGCAACTGTAGAGATTAATGTTAGGATCACAATGGGTGGAAAAGCTCTCAAAATACATAGAATAATTTGATACTACCATCAAAATATTTCATTTAAATGTTTAATTGATTTCTAATATTAATGTAGCATATTTTTTTAAAAAAATACACATAAATTTTGATTATATCTATTTTTTTTCTAATTTCTAATTTTATGTTTTTCATATGTTATTTATTGCTGATTGAAGAAAAAGATGTATAATAAATAGGGGCATGTGTGTAAAGAAATAATTAATGTACTTGGAAATAGCAAATGAGTCTTATAAAAAGGGACAAAAAAATTTCTCAAAAGGGTCTTATAATTAGGGACGGAGGTAGTATAATTTTTTATCTTTACAAAATAAACTTCTATTTTTTATTTACCGTTAATATCTCAATAAAATGTACCAAATTTCAGTCACATGCAAATTTTAAAATAGTATCTTTATATTCTAATTTTTATATAGGGTTTAATTGTTTATCACTTTTTATCTTTTTGCAACATATTTCGATTCAAATTTTAACTATAAAATAATTTGATTCAATAAGTATAACTTTTTTATTTTTTCAATATTATTTAACTTTATAATTTCTTTATTATGGACAGATACTATATTAACACATCAACAATTTTTCCCTCAAAGAGAAGGAGAGCTTTACCCATGTTTTTGGATCAATACGTTAGGGGAAATTTATAAAAACCTTTGTATTATATAGTATAAATATCTTCAAAAAAAAATTGCACGTCTTAATTATCATTATAAATTGTGTGTATAAATACCCTTACTTCTACATTTGTACCCATTAATTTAAAGTACTCTAAATATCAATTTATTTTATGTGTGTGTACATGTGGATATCATGCATATAAATTTATTGGCATCCCTAATTACCGCCACTAACACTATTATTTTTTCATTCATAAGTCTATTATTACTATTATATATTTATTTGATCATTTTATTTTTTCATATACTATGTGTTCTTTTTTTAACAACTAATAGTTAATATTTGCCATTCAAAAAATCTTTTATTTTAAGGACAAAATTTAGGTGTATTTTCCTTACATGCTTTACGTATAGTTCTTTACATAATTAAAAAATTCGGTGTATTTTCTTTTGTGCTTTTCTTATGGTTCCTAAATAAAAACTCATGAAAAGTGTATTTTCTAACTAATAATCATATGAATAACACATAAAGAAATTCACATGAGTTTTTGCCTTCTTTTAAAAAAAAACTATATAATTATTTCTCAGTTTTTTCATTCATTAAATTTCATTTTAAATTATATTTCATTTAAAAGAGATTTTGTTAAATATAATAGATAACTCATACATTTTTTTAAAATATTAAACTGATAGAGAAAATTTTAGATGATTGTTTGCTTAAATTATATTCATATTTTAATCAATTTTATATATTTATAAGAAAATAATTTTGTTTTCCTACATATGCTTATTACATTCATTCTAAACACTCTCGATAATTTTCTAACTTAGATAACTAGAATTTATTAATTTTATATTTTAAGTGGTTTATTTTTTAAAAAAACTCGGTGTCTAACTTATTGACGATTAATCTAAGGGGTTTAATTCCACCATCCATTTGTGGGGTCCCATTTAAATCTATATTTTAGGTAGATAGTAATGGTCTATTTAATAAATTATGGGTTATATCACCATAAAAAAATTACAAGTTATAATATGAGCAATCATTATATGGATTTTTAATAAATATTATACATATAATACAAACATTAATATTATTGATAATTTTTTTAATTTAGATAACTTAAATTTATTTATTTGTCAAAAAACTAGAATTTATTTATTTTATATTTTAGGCGAATGTTAATAGTTTATATAGTAAAATACATGTTATAATATGAGTAATCTTCTTTGTTTTATAACTTATGGGTTATATGTACTTTTAATAAATACCATACATAAAACACAAACATTAATATTATGTATACTTCGTGCCCGTCTATATGCTTTTTTTTATTGCGCGAACGTGTGTAAATTATAAATGTTTTTTTTTATATAATTTAGATTTTGATTAAAATTATATGTATAGATGTTTGTGACTTATCGTAACAAATCACGCTTATCTTTTTCAATTAACAACAATATTGCAAATATAGTATACACTCCTATCCTTTTCAATGACACCAACAAGGAAAATTTGTTTAAAGGTATAATTGGAATATTGAAAAATCTAACTTGTAATCTCATATTTCTTTTATATAATTTTAAGATAATATTGATCCTATTGTAGTGGGATATTTTAATATAATATATATTTTTTTAATTAGTAATTTAAATATTGTTATAAACTCATAAATCTGTTGTGTTCATCATCTTCAACAATAAACTCACAAAAATAAAAAAACATCTTCTATTAACCTAAAACATCTTCATCATGTTCAAAAATCGGTATACCCCAAATTTCACCTCCTTCTATCCACTCGCTCCCTTTCCCCTTCTCATTCTTCCCACAACCCACGCCTCTTTCACATAAAATAACTATTCTACAAGCCCTAGATATTCAATTAACCCAAAAATTCAACCCAGACATTTCCATTTTAATTATTTAATTCAACCAAGAAATTCAGCCTGACAATGTGACTTGACATAAGGTTTTCATTGATAAAAATGTAGGCATAACGGGCCTCTGTTTAGTTAATGGAGTTGTATGTGTTTGGAAGGGTGATTTGTGGTTTCAAAATGAAGGTTCATTGTTATTCACTTTTTTGTGTAATAGAGTTTGGAACGTTGGGGAGAGAGAAGTAGAGTGAAATTGTACTCTCAATCATTTTCAAACCGAAGGTTTGTTGGCGATTGCTTTGATTTGTTTGAGTTTGTTGGTTTTAATTAACGTAAGTTTGAAATTTGTAGATTGATTGATGAAGACGTTGAACAAAATTAATAGATGATCTATGAAATACAAAACGTATCTACGAAGGAACTCTACAAACATAGCTATGAAGGAAATAAAATGTAGCTGCGAAGATATAAAAGATGTAAACTAGCTTTTATAGACTCGTCAAAACCTTATTGTTTGCGAGTTGGGTTTTGGAGGGGAGGGGAGGAGAAGGAAAGACTTATGGAGAGGTAAACCCTTATTTGAGAGTTTTAAAAAAATAGGGAAAGGTTTTGGGGGGTCTTGAAGGCTTCATTTGTCCAATTTTAAAGTTCCCCCAAATTGGGGGTTTTGGGGGGTTAAACATACAAATTGACAATTTTGTCCTCATAATAATTCAAAATTCCAATTATATTTACAAGATAAATTACAAAGTATAACACAATGTATTGATTTTAAGAGAAAAAAAATGGTAAAATAGTAAAATTATCACATAACCCCTCCATCTCCTTTGCTTATTGGTTTCTTTAACTCCCAAACAAGGGGAATGTTTCTCCTCCTTTCTCCCTTCCCTTCCCTTCCCCTCCTAAGCCTTTCCTTCCCCTCCCCTCAAAACTCTCTAACAAAGCCTTAGTGAAATTATGTTACAAGGTTTGGATTGAGTACCTATTTGAATTAAATTCCCAATTCTTAAATTCAGACCCCTAGCATTGATAATTAAATATAATAAATATTTTGTGATAGTATTATGTCTTTGTTTTAGTATAAATCGACACTTTATTTTCTATCTATAAAGATCATTGATAGTTAAACAATCAAAACTTTTTATTTTTAGTTTTTATTGGCATTTTTGCTTCTATCGATAAATATAATGGATAATTAAACAATCAAAATTAATTATTTTTAGTATAATTGACATTTTAGCTTGTATCCATAAAGAAAATAGATAGTTAAGCAATAAAAATTCATTTTTTAAGCATCATTGACATTTTGACTTTTATTCGTGAAGATAAAGAGTATGGATAGTCAAACAATTACATTCTCTCAATCTTATCAACATTTTAGCTTATGCCCATAAAAGGAAATGGATAACTAAGCATTTTTTTTTTGCTAAAAGAAAAACGAAAGCATTTTTAATCAATGTATTTAGACATTTCATATTCTTTGTAATCGATGTTTTTCGGCTATTTTTTATTTTTTGTATTTTCCAAGTTGAATTGTAGTAAACACGTTCCAACTTGCAAGGGAATATTAGCCGTAAGTTAGTCACACTAATAAATAAGTTACTCTAGTTAAGTTAGATTAGTTACTTGTTCTCATCTAAGGGTGACAAAAATACTCATGCTCATGGATATCGGTGAGGTAAAATCCATTACGGACATGGGACGGGTAACTAAATGGATATCCACGGATATAAGAAACGTGTATTTGGCTACCGATTATTATATGTACAGACACGAATTTGATTGTACACATATCTACGGGTACCCATACCTAATAATAAATTAAGTAAATTATTAAAATATCCTCATATATCTTATTTCTTAAAGTTGCTACCTTATTGAAGGAAATTTCACCGTCCGTCTAAGATTCCTCAATTATAACCAATTTTTATTTGTAGAGATTTATATGTTTTTATTTCAGGAATAATTGGGAAGTGAAATAAAGTTATTGAAGTTTGGAATACATATGAAATTCAGATGTTTATTTGGTTGTTTTATACTTTTATTTTTCCTTCAAGAATTTGTATGGATTATTTAAGAATCATGAATTTTTTATGGATTATGTATGATTTATTAAATTTTGAATGAAATATGTACGGATGTTTAAAAGTTAAAGTTTTTTGGTAATTAAAAAAAGTTATTCTTTATACAAACAAATAAATAAATTCAAAAATCCATGGGTACCCATGAATACCCTTGGATACCGCAATACATACGGATACCCGCATAGTGGGTACCTACGAAGGTACGAAACGGGCACGAGTATCGTATTTATCCAACGGAACGGAGACGAATATCATATTATCTGTACTCATGAGTATCCATTGACATCCCTTCATCGACTATATAAGACTTATTGTATCCTTTCATTTTGTTTTAAGAATTGTTATAACCCCTTAATATAAACAACAATTCTCTAATTAATCAATATATTTTTCTCTCATTTACGAGTTTTATCAAGAATCGTAATAAATCCAAACATAAGAAAAAAATGGTCAAACCATATTTGATAATTTGCAAACTCAAATTTGAGAGTTTCTACGATTGAACCATACAAACTCTTCATTTTCTTTTCCATATTCGAATAAATACATTTTTAAACGGCATCAAAAATAGTTTGATGAAAAGAGAGTTGAAAATGTTGATGGAAAAAAATACCATTTGATCATAGCACAAAGGCAGGACGAAAAAGACAACACAAGGATGTTACATTAATACGCATGCGGAACACTATAGATAAATAGTGCAATCACCTCATAAAAAAAAAAGTAGTGCAATCACCACACCAGCCTCAAAAGCCAACACCTTAAACTCCATAAATTGAAGATAATATTACGCTCGAAAGACACATGTTTTTGGTGGTTATGGTTGGTGCAATCTTCAAAACTTATAAGGAAACGACGGCTATTCTAGGAGGATCATGACAATTTTTCCATGATTTGGCCATGTGGGTGTTTCTTTAAGATCTTACTCAAAGGTTGCATTAATATAAAGTTACTTATAAAAGATCTATTAAATAGTTCATACGTTAGTAACGAGAGTTAAACTTATATCTTTGTATTGAGTCAACTACTTACTGACTAAATCAATTTTCGTTAGTGTTTTTAGTATATTTTCATAAGTTCTGCAAGATATATATGGTTTAGAAAAACAACTTATAATATAGAAGAAAACAATTTAAATTTATTTTATTTTCTGTTATATAGAAATAACTTACCAGCAAACATTTATCATGAATAAACACTTCTATTATAAACAACAAATTAAGTTATTTATCCGAACAGAATCGTGGATAATGTAACTGAAAATCTGTTTATAAGTGAAAGACATGTTCCCCCTTGTAAGTTGATTTTTTACAATTGAATTCATTTAAATAAATTCTATAAAAGTAAGAGTGGTTTGATCATGATCACATTCTATATCCAGTAGGTGGCGTGTCGATAATCCACATTAAATATAATATGACCTAAAAAACCTAATCTTTGAAGAGATGAGTTAAACAAAATCTAAATTCTAAGAAGTAGCAATGTGGTTGTTCGTTTTCGTATGTTTGGGACCGAATAAATTAACTCAAGGGACATATCATTCTTTTACATTCAGAAAAATGCTTTTTATTTTTGTCTTTATGGCTTGGCCGGATTTGAGTTAGAGGTAGACACATTTCTACTACCACATTAAATATGTAGCCAGGTTGTCTGTCTTGTGTTCACTTCACTTTAATCTCTATCCAAGGACACCTTTATGTTTGTTTGTCATTCTCACTCTCAAGAATATGTGGCAATTTTATCTACTGCCATGTTATATCACATATTTCTACTAAGGAACGTTAACAACACACATTCTAACACACACCTTTTAACACACTCTCTTTGATTGGTTAAAACTTACATGGGTCCCACTAAATCATGTGGGTCCCATATAAGTTTAGTGGGTCCCATATGAATTTTAACCAATCAACTAGCATTTCTCATTTCTACTAGAAGCCATAACCATAATTTCACTAATCATAATTAAGTAAGTACTTAAGTGTGAACTTAGAGAACAAAGTATTTATAACCTCAGAAATTGTCACACGGATTTGTAATAAAACTTGCCCTCCACGAAACCGTTTTTGTTAGAAAATAATTTAGTTATTTGGGACTACCTTTAATATCTTTCAATCTTTTAAAATATAGGTTGATTTTAATGTGACTTTTGACCCACGCAAAAGCAAACACAGCTCAGATAGTTTTTGGCAAAGAGAAGATGTGAAAAAAGATAAGAGTATAGAGGACAAAAAGGTGAACAATTTAGGAAAACGTAACAAACTTTCCCCAAGTACGTAGCATAGCACATGATATAGTTGATTTGGTTCTGTTATATATGTTGACTTTACACTCTGTAACCAAGAGAATAAAAAGAGGACATGAAAGTATGACACGGTAATTGCTGAAAGCTCAAAGCATAATGTATGTGAATTGCGAAACAAGCTTTAAAATATACATGACTTTGACTGAATATGATATTTGACTATGCTTACTTCACCTTCAAACTACCTCCTTTCAATTTTATCCAAGAAAGACATGTATTTTCATTTTAGTGTATGTTTCTTTTAAGATAAGTGTGACAAAAGAAAAGGTAAAAGGTGTAAGCCAACAATATAGTGTCAATTAAAGAAAAATTTCAATATATGTGTTCTTTATGATGGTTACCTTGATTAATAAGAAAAAGATTGGGGGAGTCTCTAATAAATGACATTTATGCTATCTATCAAGGGGTTGAAGTCCAAGCAAGTATGCATCACAATCAATCTTCCTATTAATGGAACTCATTCATCAAGATCTTACTTACTTAAAACAGAATTCACATTTATTGGTTATTATGATTTATTTACCCATAATAACTAATCATATAGCGAAATAGGAGGGGTTCCATATATACCAAAAAGTCTCAAAGAGCAAGAGGGTGAAATTAGAGAATCATAGCCCAGCTTTTACTTTATGAATGTCCTATTCGATTATGAAGTATCAGCTGCATTACATTAATAGCTGTCACTCACTCAATATATCCACTACTACTATCCCCACATAAAATTAAAACCCACACTTACCCTCTGTCTCTTCCTAGTGTGCTAATTTGTTCCTTTGGTACCAAGCTTTTGTCACACTTCTCCCCACTAGTAAAATTAATCATATTTTTCACAATTACTATTTTTAGAGAAGTGAGAAATATGTCCCTAGTGCTGTCTTACAATTTGTCAACAAAATATTATATTAATTAATTTTTTACAAGATAGTAATTGGGTCCATATTGCCACGTGGTGGCCAATCATTTTAACAGCAATCCAACGTGTTTTTGCTTCAGGTTCGGAAGAGACATAAAAGCCATACGAGTCACGTGATTTACACGAAGCAAAGATGATGACATGTCGTCCGAAGCCAAGTAGGCTCGGACAACCGTTTGATGAGAACATTTCCCAAGAAACAAAAAAGAATAAAAAATTGTTACAACCATTAAAAAAATTAAGTTCGTTGGAAGAGAGTACATAACAACAAAACAAAACATAGTAAAAAGTAGCAAACATAGTTGTTGTGTTCGTTCTCAATATTCATTACTCTGCAACTTCTCTCACAAGCCAAAAATAAAAATTCAGATTCAGCTATTGCTTTCTCTTCAAGCTTAATCACATTCTCTTTTTCTTTGGCTATAAAACCAAACACTCTCTGTTTGTTCCTCTTGCATTGAGGGTTTTTGTTTTGTGTTTTCAATGGCGAAAACCATGATTCATTCATGTTTTCTTCTCTTTTTCTTTTGTTTCTTACAGAAACGGATTATTGTAAACGCGATTTTAGACCCAACTGATTTTCTAGCTCTTCAATCCATTCGTAAAGCTCTTGAAGACATGCCTGGTTCTGATTTCTTTTCTTCTTGGGATTTCACTGCTGATCCATGCAACTTCTCCGGTGTGTTTTGTGATTCTGATAAGGTTATTTCTCTCAACCTCGGTGATCCTAGAGCCGGTGCAGCCGGTTTAACCGGTCGACTTGACCCGGCCATTGGTAAGCTTTCTTCTCTAGCTGAGTTCACCGTTGTACCGGGAAGAATATACGGCCCCCTGCCACAAACCATTTCAAGCTTGAAGAATCTTAGGTTTCTTGGTGTTAACAGAAACTTCATCTCCGGTGAGATTCCGGCGGAGTTAGGTGAGTTACGCAGTCTTCGAACTATTGATCTTAGTTACAATCAGCTCACCGGAAAAATTCCTCCGACGGTGGGTTCATTACCGGGGTTAACCAATCTCATTCTCTGTCACAACCGTTTAGCCGGTTCACTTCCCCGGTTTGATTCTCAAAGCTTAAGCCGGTTGGACCTAAAGCACAACTCTCTCACCGGTTCTATTGGTCCAAATTTTCTCCCTCCGTCACTTCAGTATCTCTCATTGTCGTGGAATCAATTCACCGGCTCAATGGACCGGGTTCTGACCCGGCTTAATCAGTTAAACTATTTAGACCTGAGTCTGAACCAATTCACTGGACCTCTTCCGGGTAAGGTATTCTCATTTCCACTTACCAATCTCCAATTAGAAAGAAACCAGTTTACCGGTTCAGTTGAACCGGTGGATCAAGTTGCAATTCCAACCGTTGATCTTAGCTTTAATCGGTTATCTGGTCAAATATCACCTATGCTAGCTAATGTGCAGAATCTTTACCTGAATAATAACCGGTTCACCGGTCGGGTACCGGCTAGTTTTGTGGACCGGTTACTGGATGCAAGCATACAGATATTATATTTGCAGCATAATTATTTGACTGGAATTGAGATTAGTCCAACGGCTGTGATTCCAGAGAGAAGTTCACTGTGTATGCAGTATAATTGCATGGTCCCTCCCGTAGAGACTCCCTGCCCTTTGAGAGCTGGGAAGCAGAAAACAAGGCCTACAACACAGTGCAATCAGTACAAGGGATAGATAGAGTAACGTTTATCTTCACATTAATTAAAAAAGCATATAGGTTTCAATCTTCTTTGCTTCTAATATTATTTTATTTTGGTTCTGCCTTTTGATTCATTATTATTATTTGTGATAGCTGCCTGTGGGGGAATGGATAGTGAAATAAGAAGAATGTGAATACTTATCAAACTGTAGCTATTTTTGTTGTTTTATGCTCTAAATATATTACTCATGTAATATGATTCATTATGTTATGCAAAAATGCTTATCATTATATCTCATAACACTATTGTGTTGCTGTTACATTTATTTATATGTAAATCTGTCTGAATTGAAGCTCTATTATGCCATCACATGTGAATGGAATTGATGTTACATAGACCAAACAAGTGACACAGAACAGCAATGCATTTTTTTCCCTAGGACAATGTATATGGAATGCTTACTCATATATTTTCATTTTTTTTTAAGAATGATCATATATTTTTGTTAATGGTCAATTTATTTTTTAATCTCCCTGTAATCACCTTCATTTAACTGAATCCTGCTATTTCAGACAGAAAGTTTCCGGCATTCATGTAGTCGAGACATCAGTGGTCATAGGATCAAGACCAAATGGTCGAGTTTCAATCTCAATTTAAACCGTCTAATCTTGATTACCACCTATGTCTTGAATACATGAATAGAGAATTCCCCGATTACAGAAAATCCAAATTTAACTATTGGGACTCTCTGTCTCTCTCACACACACTCTTTTTCTCTTTTGTTATACTCTTTTTCTCTTTTGTCCTAGTAGAAGTTAGTTCCTAATTATTACAAGAAAGTAGCATGGCACCCCATCCATTCTAAACTTAGCATATGTGGAAATCAAGGCTGCTTGGTGATAGTTCCACTCATTTCAGTTTGGTTTTTTGTATAGCAAAAGTCTAAAGTCTAAAAAATGATTGCAATATTTCAGCTAGTATCCTTCAGTGGGAAGAGTTGTGGTTTGGCTTGTGGCTATAATTAACGTTTTTGTTCAGCTTTTTTTAGCTTTACATAAGCACGGGGTGCTGCTCCTTGTAGTGGAAAATGTTTGTAGGGACAACATCACTCATTTGGAAATCTCTTTATTGTAAATGTAAGCTTTTGAGGCCTTGGCTTGAAGTTTAGAGTGTGACCACAAGGAAGCTTTGTAAAAAAGGCAACCATGAACAAACACACATGAAGCAGCCAAACAAACCTAACACTCATTGCTAACTAATCAAACGCCACTTCTAATTTCTTATTCATTTGTCTTATCCTAGTCTCGGTCTGTTGCCTTGTAATATTGGATGTTTTCCATTACATAAGTTTTAGCACAATGCATTTCTCTGTCACTTAGAAAACAATAAAAGCAATGCTACTGTCATATTTTTTTTTTTTGAAGAAAATGCTACTGTCATATTGGATGTTTTCCATTACATAAGTTTTAGCACAATGCATTTCTCTGTCACTTAGAAAACAATAAAAGCAATGCTACTGTCATATTTTTTTTTTTGAAGAAAATGCTACTGTCATATATGGAGTCTGTTTTGTTAATACGAGTATCAATTTCTCGATTTGTGCGTGTCATCCTTGCCCAGAGATCATACTAATCTTTTATGTATTATACCAATTTCATTGGATGTCCTCAACCACGAGTACCCAACTTGCTTGACATTTCATTCATTTTCCTTGTGATTTATTCCCTCTTTTCTTTTAAGTACAAAGAGGCGTCCCTCACTAAACAAATTAATTTTGTAATGATAAGTTAGACTCGATATAAAAACTTAATATTGTAGTATGTCGAATCAGGCCACCCACCATTTACTCACACATCAAGCTCGGCGGTGCTAGACGTGAGGTCTATCGCGAAAAACTCAAGTCCCACATATTTTAAAGATAAAGCCTGGCAAAAGTTTATTAAAAAAAAAAAAAATAATCTCTCACCTTACCAGCGAGACCATCCACCATTTATTCAAGCATCAAGATCAATAGTGTTGGGCGTGAGCAAGTGTATTGGAAAAAATTTATGCCACACATGTCTTAAAATAATGTCTAACAAAAGTTTATAAAAAGAAGCATCTCTCACATTACAAAATGATTTTTGTAAGAATGAATTAGACTCTATTAAAAAGCGTTTTCTGAAAACTCGACATCTGACATAATGTTCGACTAAATTAAAGTAAGATTAAAACTCTTTTGTAGCAACTGACCCAATACAAAAAAATAAATTGTTATTTCTACTGAAAACTATCTTGTCTTTCCTATAATACCATATTACCATTAACTATTTTTATCTCAATCCAACTATTTGCTTCTCTGCAATGAATTACTTACAGATAAAAACAATAATTTTATACAAGAGCAACAAGTTATAAAGAAAGAGGCAATAAAAGTTAAGGGTCACCAAATTTGGCATCATTTGGTTCCGGTATCACTAGCCAGACTACAGAACAGAAGATAGAACAAGGCCCCATTTTTTTCAGAAAATGTTAGGTAGCACCTTCCTGAGGGTGTTAGCTCTTTTTGGAGAAAGAGCTATCTCCTGCCATTAATATGAGAATATTCTCCTTTCTTATAAAAAGAAAAACTCAATATTTTTGGCACACATATACTTTACAAGCAGCAGCTGCTAGTTTGTCCTGCCTTTCTATAATAATCGTGAGTTCGCGACTTAAGTCTATCAAATTCAAAACAAGACATCATGACAGAATATAATACTGATGCATTGGTACACTTATGAGTTATGATGCAATAGTATGCTATGTGACAAATTTATCACACACACTGCGTACAAACGAATCAATCACACTATCAATTTTTAAGTGGTTATTTATTATTTATGTACAAGATTGTGGTAGTTCATTTTACACCTTATTATGTCAAATACCATATACAACTTCAATATCAACAAGTTATGGATCTTTCAGATCATTTCGTAATTCTTAACTGATTTAACTGACATCATAGGTAATCTTCATAAAAATGTCTTTTTGTTTACCCTCTTCTTAACTGATGAGGCTGCCATATCAGAGCTCCCAGCAGATTGCCATTTTACAACGTCTCCATCCCAAGAAGAGCTAACAAGCATAGGGTGGAAAGGATGCCAACTACAATCTCTTACAGGTGACTTATGGTGCTTCAATGTTGCAACTTGTGCTCCACTCACCTGTAACGAATTATCAACGTTTCTTACTGAGCAAGGCATGAAAAAATAATAGAATCCCCTAATCTTATCATTTAACCGTGCAAAAATACATATTTTTGTTTGATATTAGTTTATAAAATTTGGTTATGAACAGCGGTGAGGCCAGGAATCAAAGTTCAAGGAGACCATGAACAAAGCTCTAATGTTTATACTAGTATAATATATTGTCTATGCTGCAGAATGAAACAACAATTTGGCATAGTAGTTTGCTAGTTTTTTTAGGCTTTTTGCTATGTGTGGTACAAAAAATTACTAAAAACTATCATTCTTCTACCGCTAGAAATCTTAAATTTCATTGTTTTAGTCTTGCTAGTAGTTAACAACTCAACATGTATCGACGCGTTGGGAGTACCTATTGATGGAAGAGGGGCTCTAAGCGATCACGAGCGAAGACGTGTCGAAGTGAAAGCCCCAGGGATTATAGAACGTAAATCAGTGCACGAGCCTATGCAAACTGGGT
>Ga0228710_1005514_pt1 | contig 19617 bp, 8 predicted proteins | sample MedpolnodulmetaG_FD_177995 | JGI IMG/M metagenome (GOLD analysis project Ga0228710, IMG submission 177995) | Root nodule microbial communities from Medicago polymorpha collected in Santa Monica, California, United States - pink nodules | ecosystem: Host-associated > Plants > Roots > Nodule... | reverse complement strand
CCTTACTTGTGTAAGTCGAAAGGCTATTTCTACACCTCCAGCCCATGATCGTCAAGTCAAAAGCTTACTTTACTGTCATGCCTTGGCTCACCCAAGTAACCCCCTTCCAATTTGATGTTCATTGCTGCATTATGACCATAACAATCTCACATGCTTTCCTCTACTTAGTATTCTCTAGACTGATGCCATCTTTATTACTATGATACATATATTTGGTCTTCCTATATTTATGTCAGATATAACTGCTGCTCTTGGCCTTTCGCTAGAGACAATGTCTAAGGAGGAATTGGATGGGATGAAGGATGCCATGCATTTGATTCTTCAAGGAGTTAGCTGTAAATATCACTTACTTGATTATGGGTGTCTTTGATAATAAGGATCGCAAGAAGGACTTTGTGGGTTAGGAACTATTGTTGTCCACTCTTAGGGAGCGTTTGTGTAAATAACTTAAATTAGGCGCTCATTCAATAAGGAATCATTGCATAAAAGCTTATGCATAAGTTGTTTCTACAAATACAATAAAAAAATGAGTGAAGTTTTCATAGGCTTAGTTTAAGCTATTTCTATAAATTATCAGAGTTATAAAAATAGGTTAAACAACTTACGGATATATATAAACTAGTTTTATAAGTATTTTCATACACTTACAAATAAAATAAGCTCTTACAAATGCCCTTTTCGTCCTGTTTTAGAAAACTACTTAAGCATCGGGGCCTTCCAGATAGAAGAAATTGTTCCGCTTGAACTTTGCTGCATTATTTCCTATGGTCTTGCTTTCAGCTGACTCAAATATGTCAGATCTATCAAAATAGGTTGTTCTTTAAAGCATATGACCTATGATGGTTTCTGCTCCCTAACTTACAGTTCCTACTACCCAATTAGCAATTTTTTCGCTGTATAATATAAGTGAAGTTGAATTATATAGAATTCTATGCTTCGGATTAAGGACCTTTTCTCAGTATCCTTGGTTTTTCAAGGGGTTTCACTAGTACCCCATTATAAATTTCAATAAAAATCTAACAAGTCTATTAAATTGCCAGGAATATTTTCCCATTGTACTCTTCTCTTTTTAACTATATATATTTTTATAATATAATTTCCATGTTATCATATTATCTAACAAGCCATACCTCTGGATTGTTGTCATTGGCTTATACATTCACCAGCAAAATATCATATTGTAAAACAAGATGGAATGATTTGTATTAAGAATGTGACTACTTTGATGAATTCCTTTTTCATTGAGGGGTCAATCTTTATATTCATCTCACTCCCTTTCAGTAGTTTTATAAATCTGATTACCCGTAGTTCATTACCCCTTCTTGCAGATCAGCAGTCAGTACTCATAATCTCATTTTTTGTGATTGTTTCAGGTAGGTTGGAGAGCCCTAATCATTTAGTTCGAAAAATGGCTAGTAATATTGCTTTGGCGTTGTCTAAAATTATTGATCCAAAAAATCCTTTGTACCTTGATGATAGCTGCAATGGGGAGACAATAGATTGGGCATTTGGATTCACTGACCCCAAGAAACGGACACCGACTGCTTCAAATTCTAGAAAAAAAGGTGTTGAGGAAATACAGATATCTACAGTTTCCGGTTCAGAGGGGGGCTCTGATTCCCTTTCCAGTAAAGAGAAAGGCATTAGTGTGAGGGATAAAAAGAAGTTATTGGGCTTTAACGTTCTTGATCCTGATGAAATTGTTGATCCAGCATCACTGAATCTTGAATTAGATATTAATGATGAGGATAATGATGATAGTGCAAGTGAGAACTCATGTTCCTCGGATGATTCATCTTTACAGCCGTATGATTTGTCAGATGATGACTCGGATTTGAAAAAAACAATGTCACAGTTATCTGATGTAGTTGCGGCTCTTAGAAAATCGGACGATGCTGATGGGGTTTGTCTTTTCCTCTCAGAGCACCTTTTAGTTGCATTTTGATTATCTGCCTTACCTACACTAAATGCAATTTGTTGTACCGTGGTAAAAGTTTAATTGGCTATTATCTAAATTTTCAACAATTGCTGCATTATTAAGTATTATATATACTCTGGTTTAGACTGAGCTATTGAAAAACCTATTTGTAGTCCTGACCGACCTAATACATTCTCGTGTTTGGCTCAAGTTTCTTGACATCCTGCTTTTTTGCTGAAAGTTTGATGGTTTGTAATATTTATTTATTTTTTTTTTTTTACCTTTATTGCAGGTGGAAAGAGCTCTTGATGTGGCTGAAAAGCTCATAAGAGCATCCCCAGATGAACTAAAACATGCAGCAAGGGATCTTACCAGAGCTCTTATTCAGGTTCGTTGCTGTGATATAGCTTTAGAAGGTGAAGAAGAATCAACAGAAGACAAAAGGCAAAGGGCATTAATTGCCTTGGCAGTCATGAGCCCATTTGAATCACTCGACACACTGCACAATCTTTTGTATTCGCCTAATGTAGATATTAGTCAACGAATAATGATACTGGATGTCATGACAGAAGCAGCTCAGGAGCTTGCTGATTCAAAAATTATGAAACCCAAACACGATACAGGTTCTTTTGTATCAGTTGTTTCAGATACCCGACCTTGGTTCTTGCCTAGTAGCTCAGGGACTCCTGGAGCTAGTTCCTGGAAAGAGATTTCAGGTACTGGAACTTTTTTGAATTGGTCAAACAGCTACGAGAGGGAACTTCACTCGAAACCTAATCAGGTCAAGAAAGGGAAAACACGCCGTTGGAGCCTGAGATCGCCTTCTTCTGAACAAAACCTGATGGAGTGTTCTCATAACAAGTTTCCCATGTATGCTGCTGCATTCATGCTTCCTGCCATGGAGGGTTATGATAAAAAAAGACATGGTGTTGACTTGCTTGGCAGGGATTTTATTGTCTTGGGGAAACTCATTTATATGCTTGGGGTTTGTATGAAATCTGCAGCCATGCATCCAGAAGCGTCTGTGCTGGCTCCTTCCCTTCTGGATATGTTAAGATCCAGGTATTGGTTGAGGCATTAGTTGTCTATTTAACTGAAAGCCTTGTGAGGACTGACATATTCTAAAATCTTACTATCACCCTTACAAGTGTGTCTAAATGTGGGTTGATAAATTTGATAGTTTGGTGTTGTATTGGTTATTTGTGTTTATATTTCCTGTTGGTTCATTTTTATGGCTAGTACTAATGCAGTAAAACATCTCACTTTGCATTTTAACTCATGCAGAGAGGTATGCCATCACCAGGAAGCATATGTGAGAAAAGCTGTCCTTTTTGCAGCTGCATGCACATTGGTTGCCCTTCATCCTGCCTACGTATCATCTGCTTTACTGGAAGGAAATGTTGAAATTTCCAATGGCCTTGAATGGATTCGCACATGGGCCCTTGATGTAGCTGACTCAGACACAGATAAAGAATGCTATACGGTGAGTAAAGGAAATTTGAAGCTTAGAATCTATTCTATTTTTTCTTACAAGCTTTTCAATTATCTCGTCTAGTACTTCGGTCATCAAAAAGGTTTAATTTTTTCTGCACTGGTCTACAATTATTTGATGGTGACAAAGTTAAAAATATAGCTATTGCAACTTAAATGTATATCATGATAGGGGTGGGTTGGGTTGCATGGCTCTGGAGCAGAGTAAAAATAGCCAATAGTGAAATTCTAAGAGATAATAACAATCAATATGGATAAATATTTTACATTTTTTTTGTTTCACTGTAGATGGCTATGACATGTTTACAACTCCATGCTGAGATGGCTCTTCAAACCTCCCGAACTCTGGAGTCAGCCAGAAGTTCATCCAGGGCAATCCCTACTCTTCGTTCTGATGCATCCAAAATGACCATTAAAATTCCCTACTTAAATGGGAATTAGTGATCCTACTGGCTATTCTGAATGGATTCATTTGTTTAGCCCAGAATATGAATTCGAAATTGTGCTGAACATCTATTTGCTACTCGATTTCCTTGTTTGTTTAGCTTTTAATCCAGGCCTTTTTTTGTTATTTTCTTTGAAATTTGTATATATTTTAGGTATCTAGATTTAACAATTGGTATGACACATTGAAACCAATGTTAATATAGTTATCCTAAATTCATTCGAAATTTAATATTACATTCTTACGTTTTGGCTATTTAATTTGAGGTGTTTTTCATTTTTCATTTCTTGTGCGATACAGTGCTTTTTGTGTTGATTGATATGAGTTGTCAATATAAAAAAGTCAACTTGGTCTCACTTATTATTTCAAAAAAAAAAACTTGGTCTCACTTATAATTTTTGTTTGTTTGATGACAATCAAAATAAATTTTACATTTTATCAACTTAATTTATTTCTTGGATTTGGTTGTCCTCAGAATGTTCATTTTTATTTTAGAACATACCAAGAAGCATCTATCTTATGTCAATCATTGAACAATGCTGGAGAACTACAATTTTGAGTTTTCTGATATTCCAAAAAATTCAAATTGTCATATTTTTTTAAATGACCTCGATTCTAAAATCTTTCTAACATTTTTATTTTTTTTAAAAAAAAAAAAGATTCTTAAGAACTCGTATTTGAATTTATTAAATTCCAGTACATTCAAAATTGAGTATTCCAAAATCCTGTAAAGCTATTTTTATTTATTTTTTTATAAGAACTAAAAGCTATGTTTATCATTGGTGGGAACTTCGAAGCCATCCCTTTTCTGTGTATTGTTTTTAGTTGTGCATGTATGTTGTGAAGCAATCACCAACCTCAATTTACATGATAGTGAATCTGTATCATTACGCTTGCAATGCGTTAGTAAAATCCAAAATTTCTTTGGGAAATAAGATAATAGAATGAAGTTCATGAAAAGTCAAGACATGTAATACTTGTTTGTCGCATACATTTTCTTCTTATTTCTATTTCAAACTTCATTGTGAATTATGTGACTAAATTTCCAAATCACAGAATAGGTTTTTGGACTTTTGTACACAGATACATGTATGATCTTAAACTCGTGAAGCATCTTACACGGTAACAAATCATTATCAGTGTTAAAACTCGTTCTGATTTCGTGATATCGTCAATGAACACACATGCACGATATGTTAATTTATATTCATAGAGCTAAAAATACTGCTTCTATCAATCTGAAAACAACATAACAGTGTCAACAACTGCATCATTATAGCAGAGTAAAAAAAAAAACTGCATCATTATAAACCAACTACTACTGTAAACATCAATTTCAGCCGCTCTAATGAAATTCCCATAAAGTTGAATTACATACTTATGATAGTTGTACTCTCTCTTCCAGACAAATCAACTGGATATGTCTGCCTTCTATATGAACATATTCCCCCTTACCATGTATGTAAAATAAAATAATCAATAGTGAAGTATGTTAGTCTCAGTCTGCTCAAATTTGGGGATATCCAGTTCAAGGAACCAAAGTCTCACAAAACCTATCCAGATCTTCGAAGGTAAACCAGTCTTTTTTCATCTGCACCGTACCAATGGCAAACAAAACTAAATCATAATGTGCGATTTAATTAATAATTTTCAAGAACGGCTAAAGAGAAAACTTACGAAGTAAGGGTACCCCTCCATGCTAAAATTCTCAGGTGCGAGTTCCAAAAACAATTTAATGAAATAGAGGACAAAGTTCCCACAATCAGTGTCGTCTTTTTGTTGTGGCACCTGCAATATAGATTGGTTTTCTTTTAACCATTGGTGATTTGATTACATTGGACATGAGTATTGTAAAAGGGATAGTTATTACCTTGGGCACTAAAAGTGGAATTCGAGATATAAGATCCTCGGTCTCTGGCATGTCCCCGACTTTATAAATGTCTTGTACAAATCTGAAATGAAGATAAAAGCTGGTAAATTGCAAATACTCTGACAGGGCAAAAATGTCTGATCAAAATAAGTAAATATAGTTGAACAAAGCACACTTTCTTATGTCTGGTTCAAGCCGCCTTGGACCGGTCATTTCAAGAGAATCCAGCAACAACATACAACGTGATCCAGTAGCGAATTGCAAGTTCTCATCAAAATGGCAGAAGATCAGAAGGTTCCAATGACCCCTACAAAATTGTGATTTCAAAGGATAAACTCCGTGGATTGACATTTAACAAATTAAATGGCTCTTGTTATTAAAGGGAATTGAATATTTAATCAAAAAAGGGAATTGAACGTGTTTACCATAAGACGATAGGAACAAAAACATATGCCTTTGTGAAAATGTTTTTTTTATCAATCCAACTCAGCACCTTATCTCTGTACGAAGCATCTCTGTAAAGGCTAAACCATAAGCTGTCCATGTATGTAAACGACCTCTTCCTATCTTCTGGGAAACTCTCCCATACTTTCCTGTCAGATAAATAACATTTATATTTAGAAACAAACACATGATTTTGATGTTGCTCCTTTTCCATCACAAATCATTGAACTGTGAATCATTAATGTAACTCACGCTAAGTAATTATCAAAGACTTCACTGTTTAGCTTTTCCTTGGATCTAGCAAGAGTTTTGTTGCCTTTGAAGTTTCTCTTGATTTTTGTTCGTGGTCCCCGAGGAACGGGGAATGAAAAAATTGAACTAACACTTCCTGTCACATCTTTTACAGTCTTGGTTTTGTTTTTGTGATGAGCATCAGCAGCGATCTTGGTTCCATGTCTTGAGTCAATTTCTCCTTCCTGATTCGCAAAATCGACTGATAAGAACAATGACAGACATAATCAACTTCTCTGATTGGCTCCCAATAGATATCAATATCCAGATTTTATTGAACTTCTCAAAAAAGACTCGCGGAAAAAGCAATACTCAAAAGAATCTTACAATAACTATTAGTTTTTTAAACAATAGCTTGTAGCATAAGTTGAAATCAGTTCATGCATTGCTACTTTTTCACAAGCTCTCTCAATTAACTTTACATAAACACCTATAATCTTATAACTATTTTTTGCAAGTGGAAATCCGTAAACTTATTTTGATTGGGAAGCTCTCTATGTTAATAGCAAACACAAATTACAATTCACAAATTAGACCTATGATGTTTGTAGACGCAATATTAGTATTTTAAATAAATTTGCAGATATAAATACGGGGACACAGCTTGATTTACTTTTTTTACACAGAAAGCAAATTTCTGTGTTGTGTAAAGATTCTATATAAGGAACAAAAAGTAGGTTTATACTGTTATATATGCAACAAAGCTATTATTTTCACACAAACAACAATGGAATCTCCCGTGAATTGAATAAACGAAGGCAGGAGTGTATCATGTATGAGGATAAAAAAAATAAAAAATAAAACTGACCTTTAGGGCCAATTTCTGTCACCTCTCTTGTGGTCTCGATTTTCTTCTTTCTTTGACGGGAATAAACATTCTTGGGCACACATCCTGAGCTGGTTTTTCTTTCCTGATTCCTAAAGTCCACTGATAGGAACAATGACAGGCATAATCAACAATATCAATGTCCAGTTTGAAACAGCTTCTCAATAAACACTTATGAGCAATGATTCATAGGTACATGTAGGTACGCGGTACGAAATACATCAAATTTAAAAAAATTAAGGTACGGGTACGTTGACATAAAACATTAAAAAAAAAAAAGGATTTTCCAAGTGAATTACTACCATTGTTGTTGTAAAAACATGCTTAGGAAAAATCAATTATAATAAAAAATAGTATACTACTATTCGTATTTTAATCATGTGTTTTATCACACTTCAATCATCGTGTTGCTTCAAAGATTTACTTTTTTTGTCCATCTCCTCCACTATTTTCATCAAAAGCAAGAGAGAGAATTGAAGTACAATAAAAAAGCAAAATAATTTTGGTTATTTTTCCAGCGCCTGTACATTTTTGCTGCACTCACTACGGCGAATCAACTAAGTAAAAATTGGTACAGTTTGGTACGTACGGTACGCGTACTCGGTACGGATACTTCACCATTTTTTGGAGTACCCATGCTTCAGAGCTTATGAGAAGAAATATTTAAAAAAACCTTACAACGACTCTGATTTTTTTTTTTAAACAGTACTTTCTCGTATTAGTTGAAATTAGTTCCTGAATCTCAATTCTTTCATAAGCTCTATCATTTACATTAGTTTAAATGTGACTTTAGTCCCTGCAATTATTGCAAGATTTTCTGTTTAGATTAAGTTCTTGCGAATTCAAAAATTGCTATTTTTAGTCTCTATAAGCTGATCCCGGGGACTAAAACAACAATTTTTGAATTTACAGGGACTGAATCCAAACAAAAAAAAACCTTACAAATGCTATAATTGCAGAGACTAAAAGCATATTTAAACCTTTTAACTTTCCGTAAACACCTATAACCTTATAACAATGTTTCGGAAAGTAGGTCCTTGTGAGCTTAGCTCAGTTAGCACGGACAATGCATAATATATGCTAGGTCCGGGGTTCATACCACCAACAAAAAAAAATGTTTCTGAATGTGGAAGATCGCAATGCTCTCGTATGTTGAAAAAAAACACACACAAACTCCACCTAAGTCGCAAAAACCATGCCCTAACAGTAGTACCTCAAAATCAATGTGAAAGAAACTAATGAAACCCTCACCAAAATAATGAAAAAAAAAAGGAATAAAATGCAAAAGAATCAGGGAGCCCTATAAATTACACAAAAAGCAAATTTGTTATTGCGTAAACATGAGGATTGAAGGCAGAAAAAGTAAGTAGCGTGTTATATATTCAACAGAAACTATCATCATCATCATCATAGAAACAGCAATGGAATATGAAGTAAAATTTAAAGGTGAAGGCTTACTGTGTTGAGAATCGCGTTAAGCGGCCAGTTGGAGAATCGCGGTGGATTTCTGCTGTGACGAAATTCTATGGTGTTTTGGACCGTTGAGTTCAGTGCTCTTCTGCCACTCCAGTCTATTTCTTTCTCATTATTTCAATTGACCTATTTCACTTTTTCTCTTATTCATCGTTTCGATACAATACTAATTACTTTTTACCTTTTAAAAAAGAAAAAATAAATACTTCTTGGCTATGAACCCCATATCTATCAGATAGTGATACACCACCTATATTTGCGGATATCAAAATTAATTATTTTAATTTTTAAAAATATTTTATCGGATATTTATATGATAGTCCACATATACACAATGATACTTGTAATATATTTCACAGATAAGTATCATAGAAAAAATGAAAGGTAAAAAAGTTAGACAATATTGTAAAAATAAAGAAGAAATATATATGATTCAATTTTAGACATGCATAAGTGGAATTTTTCAATGAACCACTTAAAATTATACTTCTTATAGATGAAGGTAACGAGAGAGGTGATTCAATTAATCAACAACATTATAATGATGTTTCTCTCGATATCCCAACATATGAAAATATAATATGGTTTATAAAAAAACTTTACATTTTTTTATTTTGATCACATGTATTATTTTTTAAAAATTGTGACTTTTATAATAATATAATAATGAAGAGTAATCAATACTTATATTCTTCAAGTATTTTTCATACATATAAGCTTTAATATAAAATTTTTGTTAACGTATGTTAGTCGAAGCGTATCCTAAATTTATAAAAAAAATCGTGTATCCGTATTGTATCGTACCCGCACTTGTATCCGTACTCAGGCTTCATAGCTTTTTACCAATTACAACTTTAATTAATACTACTTTCATCACTCCCAATTTAATATATTCCACTTTGCATTTACGATAAGAAAGAATGCATAGATGATTGACAAGACACTCAAAACCATTTTTCTCTCTCTTTTACTTATACACTTTTTCTTAATATGTGTGAAGTGAACAAAATGTTCACTTAAAATGGGACAGAGGGAGTACTACTTTTTGTAGATGGCGTATTGTGGCAAAAAAAATATATAGAAAAGCAATCGTTTTCGTCATTGTAACGGTTAACTGCAATAGTTTATCAATGTATCATAATACACAATGATTATGGTACTATAAAATATGTAACGATTAAGCATGATAGTCTATCCGTGTACCAAAATTTTAAAACAGTCTTTGGTTGTGCATTAGTCAAAATAGTCTCTAATGTTCAACTATTATGATAATGTTGTCATATTAGACCATTGATAAACTTTTTTATCGTCATATCCGTTGTTATAAACATTGTTATGTCAATCCTTGTAAGAAAAAAGTTATTGTTAGCATCAAGGACTATTTTGAAGTTAAAGACTAATTTGACTAGTAAAGTGCACAATTAAAGACTATATTAAAATTTCGATACACTAAAGAACTATTATGCATACTCGTTGCATATTCAATGATAAAAATGACTATTTGTCCTAAAATAAACTACACATTTACTCTCTTAACTAATTTCATTTTTAGTTGAATAATATATTTGGTCCCTAAACACTTGTATTATGCAGGTCTAATGAATCTAATAATGGGCCTATTCTTAGTTGGTCACAACGCCAAATATAAAGGTTTTAGACATACACACATGAGCGAGTAAAAGTAAAAGAAAAAGGAATTAAGCAAGCTTTTTTTTTTTTGTCAAGTAGCTTAGTGGTTAGAGCCCACACTATTTAATTGTGGAGAAGTGGGGTGTCTAGGGTTCGAACTCTGGCTCCTGCATATAATATGCAATATCCCTATCAGCTGAGCTAAGCTCAAGGGGATAAACAAGATATGTTTTTTAAATAAGCAATATATAATTTGATATGAGTGTGCCTAAATCATTTTTATTTAGATTTGTGACCAAGCAAGTGTTGCTCTCTGATAATAAATCGTCATCGCTTTCTTCATCATCTTCCCTTCTCTAATTCTTCATCATGGCAATTCAAAAGTGATTCCTTAAATAGTTTCAGAGATTGAAGATGAATGAGTTTACTTTATTGTTTATTGAAATTAGTTAGTTAAGAATACTTATTTTTATTTTTGTAGGAGAAACCATAAGCCAGACAGGCATCCCTACGTTTAAAGTAGTTTTTATCTAATCAATGTTAGTATTCAATTAAAGTCATTTAAATGCTGAGAGATAACTATGAGAGAGACATTATTTTATGGTCATAAATATAAATGAATAATGTTTCCGCACATAAATATAAATAGATTTTTTTAATTATAATTTTTTTTTGATAATAAAGTGATTTGATACTTTGAGAAAAAATCTCTTTCTATACGTGTGTGTCTAAACTTTGTTCATTTATGTTTGTTGCTATAGTATAATTACTCTCTGTGAGAATGGTTGCATATCTCACAATATTCTTAACGGTTTCAAATAACAGTGTACATCGTTCAAAAACCAAATTAAAGTAAACACCAAATCAAAGTAAACTTACGAATTGATGGAATAAAATAGAGCAGATTGAAACATAATAAATAGAGAATAACATAGCGAAATGGAGTAGAAAGTGTATATTATTGTTTTGGTATTTTACAATAGAGGGGAACATAGTTCAAATTTATTTTTTGCAAAGTAAACGAAGATGAACGATTTATAATTTTTTTACTTCATCCTTATTTTAAAAAACACCATTCTGTAAAAATAAAATTTTATATTTTATTGCTTTCATAACTCTCGTTGTTATTTTCACTCATAAACATCAATAATGGAGCTTTTTTATCATTTTGACTTTTTTTTTTTTTAACAAAAACAAAATGATATCCATTGATTCAAATCGAGAGATTACATCATTCAATATCGCTAAAAACGTAAAGAATGAATCTGCAAACAAACTCACAGCATCCAAGTTAATAGCATATAACGGCATAATGCCTACAAAAATATATGATAAAATTAAAGTGACCGGAATATTCATAGCCTCCGGATCTGCAACGTTGACGCTCAAATCTTTGATTGAATAATCGATCTTTCAAGATGAATCTAATGAACACCGCAAGAAGACGGGAAATCAAACAGCGCCGCATAAGACGACGAACAACAAACCACCACACTTAGATGATGAAATCACAAAGAAAAAACCTATATCTATGTGAAAATCACTTATTTAAATTGAAATAGAGAAAAAAAGATGAAGAGGGGGTGATTTAAGGTCAAAAGTTGACCAAAAACCACCCCTCAATGAAGAAAATAGAAGAAAGATCATAGAGAGAACTAGGGCCAACTAATTCAATTTTTATCATTTTGACTTGATTTGCATGTATATTTGTGTTTGAACCTTGCACACATGTATACAAGTACGCTATTTATGAATGTCTAAAGGAATTTTAGAAGTCTATTTAGCAAAACATGTCACATACAAGTCATAAAAAAAAACTTTTAAATTTATCAAACTGACTTACTTAAATAAATATAAATATTATTTTTTATTACTATTGCTATTATATTAAATTTTGTAATTTAGATGAAACTATAAATTTGTTTTTTTTAAAGAATGAAATTATAAAATTTTTAACTTTATTTAAGCTAATTAGTCTACATTCATTTGTCTTCGTGAGTGTATCTCAATATTGGCAGAGACAATGCATAATATATGCAAGGTTTGAGGATCGAACCCTGCCCACCACAAAAAAAAGTCTACATCCATTTTTCACGTATTTGATTAGAAATCTACTATAACATACAGTCAAATTAAAATTTGTTACTTGTTCATTCGTCTACGTAACCATGGATCAAGTAGATTATAAAAAAAATAAAATGGATCAAGTGACTTATTTAAATGAGAAATTCATGCCTACAAGACTTTTAAACACACTTTTTTTTTTAGGGAGTTTAAAACACACTTATACATCATATTAAACTTTTAAAATGAGAAATTCATGTCTATAAAAGTATGAGAGGCCGTTGTCAAAAAAAAAAAAAGAGAGACTATGAGAGGCTACATGCCATGCCATGCTTTTAAACAGGGTAATCTTAAACTCTTTAAAGTCTAACTCGGTCCAACTTATTTTCATCATACTTTCGTACATCAAATATTTGTTGGCCGAAAAAGTTCTTTACTTGCTCAATAAATATTCTTACCAAAAAAACAATAATATTCTTTTAAATGTTATTTTTAATTGATAAATAATTTCCTGATTATTGATGCTTTTTTTCCATAAGGACACGTGCTTTAAAGTGTATTTATATATTTTCTTAATTCAGTTACTCCATAAATCTTAAAACATTTAAAGAGTTTTTTTTTTTACCGTAAATAGTTGCAATCTAGTTATTATATCAACATAGAGTACTCATATGAGATAACAAATGATTTCTACAAGATTAACTATAAATTTTAAATTCGTGTGACAAATGATTTCCACAAGATTAACTATAAATTTTAAGTTCAAATCGAATCTTTAGAATGCGGTATTGATAAATCCTTTAAAAGATAATTTTGATACCAATTGCGATTCTATCCAATTTGAGATATTAATCTTGGTAGGTATGCGCATACAATAGAAAATATTTTTTATTTTTAAACTCATTGTGCATATAAATTTATAAAGTTTTGCATATAATAAAAGAAAGTATTTTTCACAATTTTAAGAATAAATATTAAAGAATATTTGCTAGAAGATTCCTTAATCGGAATATATTTATATTTATCTATAATCAACCATCCATCGAACTTAATTCAGCAGAGGGTTAAGAAAGAAAGAAGGAAATTAATATTTTTTTCTTTGAAGGAAAGAAAAAAATTAAATTGATGAATTAAGCTTAATTGGGTTTAATACAGGTAAAGTAAACGTTATTAAAAATCAAAATGTTTAACGCATATGTCGATATCTCCGCTAATATTTGTTTCCCCCCGTTACTTCTCTTCTCCAGCTCACTATTCTTCACGGGAAATCAATGAATTCAAACACGCAAATTATTGATCCTTTTTTTAATTTTCAATTTTGATTACTCTCAACCCCTATCACACATTTCAATTACACCAATGGCCACCGCAGCATTCAAATCCACCACCAAAAGAATCCCCGTCGGAGCTACCTCCGCCGACGACTCCACCTCTTCTTCCTCCTCCTACCACCGCCGTTCTCGTAGCCTCAGTCGACCAGCTCGCCCTCTTTCCTCACGTGACAGTGACTCTGACCGCACTGCGCCTAGAGGGAAATTCGTCAACACTGTCAGAGGCTCCGGCTTCCCGGAGATCAGTCTCGACGATCTCGCTATTGAGTTTTTTGAGTCTGCGAATCGCGGACGAGTTGAATCTAAAAGCTCTGAATCAGAGTCTACTCCCGCCTCGTCGTTGAGAAGAGGGAGGTCTGTTTCGAGGAGGAACTCCGGTCTTGGAGATGATAGACGGAACAGTATTGGCGGTGGTGGAAAAACAACCTCCGATGCGTCTTCGAGAAGAAGAAGATCACTTTCAGTGGTTAGGTGCCAAATTAGTGATTCTGAGGTAACAACTAAAACTTTCATCTTTCCAATTACTGCGTTTGATTTTGATTTTGGAGTTTGAATTATTTTTTTTTGAGGGAATTTTGAATTTGTTGTTCTGTCATTTATTTTAAGAGGGATACGGTCAAAATTCAATGTGTATTCTATTTGTCTGTTTGAATTAGGTGGATAAATAAATTAAAACTAGTGATTTTCCGTTACATTTATGTTAGGACTCATCACTTATTTGCTTCCAAAACAAGGTAATGTTAATTAATAATTACATATTTGGTTGATGAAATTAATCTATTTTAATTTTAATTTTTCATTTAAAGCTTACTGCAAAGAATGTATGATCAGAACGAGAGAAGAGAGAGTTAAACATTGCATTGAAATTGAAGAAGAATGATATAATACTTATGAAGTAATAAGTATACAAACTAAGTGTCTCTCATTCAAAAATATAAAACGAGAGGCACAGTATTAAGCTTAACAGCAAAGCTAATTAACCAATAATTAACCAGAAGCATTTAACTAAGTGGCTTAGCTGGATTTAGTCTTATTGATGTGCTGGATTCAGCTGGGCCAGTAGGACCTGGTGATAGAGTGAACATTTTTTTTCTTCTAATAATTGAAAAAGAGTACTGTTAGCAACACATGCTCAGTGTCTCTCTCACTGGGGTGAAATTCAAGTGTTTTCCATCACTTAGGAGATATGTCCCTCTAAACAGATAATACGGCCGACATAAATTTGTGGAAACTGCGTGCATTTTACACGGTATGTTGCAAGTATTACTTTTGAGAAAATGGATTTGGACCCAATTCCATCTTGTCAACGAATCAATGAATATGATATTGGTAGTGACAAACAGAGACACAATTTGTTTTGAAGATTGCTACGAGACTTGTTGGCTTTTGGATCAAATCCCAACCACAGTTTTGTTCAATTTAATTTGTTACAGTGCCATTAAGCACATTTAATTATAAAATAGTATGATTTATTTATGTGCGTGACTATCTTGCATGATACAGAGTGACCTGGATCGTTCTCATAATTCTAAAAGTCGGGCAAATCCGTCAAATAATGATATTGGGAGCAAGCTAATGCAAAAGCCAGTTGCTTCGGATCAAAGACACGTGCTGAAAAAGTCCCTTAGTCAAAAGGATTTCAGATCATATGATGGCTACTCTGTAAGTGTGAATTTTGTTGTAAAATTGATATTTGTTTGTCTCACCGTGGAACCTTGTAGCAGTAATTTTTGATGTCGAGAAGATGCAAAAGAATAAAAAAAAAAGATAGGTGAAAGTGCAACATGCTATCTATGTTTTTTATTTTTTATTTTTACAATGATATCTATGCTGTCTAGTTAAATTATTCTCACTTTATCATAGCACATTGTATTTTAGTTAACCTGTGATTGTGTCTATGAATTTCAGAGTCATTCTTCAGTTCTTACTGACGACGAAGGAGCAGGTGTTCACTTCAAAAAAAGTGGAAGCGAGAAACTACGAGCAGATCATGCGCAAAAGAAGGTTGCTGAATTACCTCTGTGCAAGTAGTGGCTGAATTTTATGAATTTCACTTCTAATATTCTTCTTGTTTTAAAAACTCTTCAGGTTGGACTCGTTGACATGGCTAATGGATTGCACAAAGCAATGCGGAAAGAATTGAGGCATATGGAAACTGATCTAGTATGTGTAATGTGAATTAGTTTTATATAGATATGTTGGCTTGTATGTTCTCTTCCGAGCACACAATAATCTTATGCACCGAGTTTTTTCCGACATTCTAATGAAACTTTCACTTTTAAGGCGGCGGTGAATTCAAGGGCATCCCCTTTATCCTCGGGTAATCGGTTGCCATCAGATAATTCAGATTCTATTCAGGTTGCTTCTTCGGTCAGAAGGAGCTATGAATCTGAATTGGAACAGGTATTAGAAGTTAATAGCTATTTTTTAAGAAAATGTTAACTCTTCATGTTTTTAACATTTGCATTTTTTTTATAAAAAAATAGAGTAGTTTGAAATTCTGAGCAATGGTGATATTAATTGCAAAATGTTCTAATATGCCTCTTCTTGAATTTATTTATTCTATGGGGTTTTTTGTGTAAAACTGCAGGTAGCCTAACAAAAGCATTTATTTATTTTTTGTTTAAAATTACAGTCAGAGAAACGAATTGCATTTTTTTTATAAAAAAATAGAGTAGTTTGAAATTCTGAGCAATGGTGATATTAATTGCAAAATGTTCTAATATGCCTCTTCTTGAATTTATTTATTCTATGGGGTTTTTTGTGTAAAACTGCAGGTAGCCTAACAAAAGCATTTATTGATTTTTTGTTTAAAATTACAGTCAGAGAAACGAAAACAAGATTTGTTAGCTGAAATTGTGTTTGAGGAGCAGCGGGGCAGAGAACTTTCCAAGATCGTTAATGAATTGAGTCCTACTAAAAAGAGCAATTCAAGTCCCGCTAAAAAGAGCAATTCTTTACCAGAACCGCCAAGAACCCGGAAGGTGCATGCCTCTATTGTGTTCAACATTTTGACAAAAGTTTCCTTGTAGTTTGAATTTGAATAAAACCATTTTTGTCTTTAATTGTGAAGAAAAAGGAAAAGATTATACGTTATTTTTGTTATTTAAGCAGTGTTTTCATTTTATTTTATTTTCCAGAAAAGTAATGACAGAAGCAGAATGTCTATGCGGTTGACTGAGGAGGCTGAGAGATATATTGAAGATTTTATTTCAAATGTTGAAGATACAGATATTTCATCACTTGATGGAGAAAGGAGTGACACAAGCTCATCCATTGGAGGACTGATAAAACCAGAAACTTTCAGCAGTCCACCATTGCCTAGATCTCTCCCTGTTTTAATGGATGGGATTACGTTACCATGGTTGCAATGGGAAACAAATAACGATACTACTCCTATGGCAACTCTGAGCAAGGCGCTTTTGACATCAACTCCGAATACTGCTGCAAGTTCCACTCAGGTTATCACTGACCTATTAATTTGTTTTCAAATGAGCTGTGTTTGAGATCTCATTTAGATCATTCATGGCAGTAACATGACCATTTGAATACTAATATTAAGATATCTTCACATCAACAATTCACATGCACACTTTTTATATTGACTGCTAAATAAGCATAAGTCTAAGGGAAATTGCAAATTAATGTATAATCATAGTCCCTCTTCAAAAAAATGTATAATCATAGTCATAAACCTTCTACGTCTGCTGATATACGATGCAGAAACACTATATACTTTTGTCATTGACGTACAAAAAACTTTGAAGAATACCAGTAGTTGTTGTCCAGTATTTTACTATATGTAGGTTTTGATTTTCTTCGTTTGTGTGACCTGAATTATTGAAATTCATTCATGTCATAGGAAAATTTGAAAGATCAAAGCAACCATTCTATCAGTGGTCGTGGAAGCTGGAGCCCTGATTACCTTAAGGAGTATGTTGGAAAGGATGTATTCAGTAAGCTTGGAAAAGTTTATAGCAATCCAGACGAGTCTTTCTCAGGTAAATCAAAAGGATTGAGATTTGACATAGATGAGTATCTCAAAGTTAAAAGCAGTGAAGATTTTCTGACCGAGAGATGGAAGCAACAACAAAGAATTAACTCAGGCTGTCTCCTATTATGTAACATAAGTTTGTTTTAGTGTACAGATGATTATTATTAGTCTAGCTATGTTACCATATTTTTTTAAGGCACTCATGTTGATAATAAATGACAAACATCATATGTGATAGCCATTTCTCATATTGGTTCAGTATGTTGGATTTTTTAATTGCCTGCAATAGTTGAGTATATGTTTGGATCCACGTCCAATGAAGGAAAACGCACGTTCACATCCATTTCCACGTTTGCAATTGCCTCACCGTGGAAACAAACACATACTGGACATGGAATAGTTATGTAGCTAGTTAAGAACAGAACTTTGCCATATTTTATTGCAACAATCATTTTTCTCATATCTATTGTCTTTTCAATCATTTGTTGTTTTTTTAATTTTTCTGAGAAATATGGAGAAAAATGACTTCTTGTTTTTTTTAATCCTCATGTTTTAACATATGAATTGGCCAGTACATTATCAATTGCCGATCACGAATACTCAATTTTACAATTTATGAAGAGCTTTTATTTTGATTTACAATATAAGCTCGCATTAGAACATTTTAAAAAGGATAACAATGATCTTACTAATTATCAGCTCTCTATTTATTCGATTTTTTTTTTTAAAACTCGGTATCCGATCCAAGAATCGACTAATCCGAGGGGATCAATCTCACCGCCCACTTGTGGGGGCCCCGTTTAAAGCCAGAGCAAGCTCTGTATGGACTTTGCCCACCGAAAATGCAGCAGAGGGAATCAAACCTGAGACCTTTGGAGGAGCAAACTCCAAGATCCCAAGCCAACCCCAAATGGATTCTCTATTTATTCGATTATTCCAGTAAAAAAAATTATATCATTAATATCTTGTAAAAAAATTAATAACATGTTAGTATTTAGCAGAGGGAATCAAACCTGAGACCTTTGGAGGAGCAAACACCAAGATCCCAAGCCAACCCCAAATGGATTCTCTATTTATTCGATTATTCCAGTAAAAAAAATTATATCATTAATGTCTTGTAAAAAAATTAATAACATGTTAATATTTTCCTCATTACAACAGTTTGTTCAAGATTAAATCAAAAGTTGATTTTTATATAAAGCAATCTCTATGTATAATAAAATAATCTAGAGATTAGTTTTAGAGATCCTTATATCAAGCACAAGCTATTTTTTTCTGTTTGCCAAAATTACTTTAATAAAATAAATTTTCTTTCATCTAGTGACAGGATTAAAATTACTATATTTTTATTAGAAAATGATTTCTCTGTCAAATAAGTTTAGTGGCTATATATTTACCCTTAAAAGTGAATAAGTAAGAAATTTGAGGTTCGGATCCCGTCTCATACACAAAACAATGCATTGTTTCTATCAATTGAAACACTTTCAACTTATACACATTGAATATTGAATAATTTGATGAACTATTACTAGTGAGAATAAATGAATTATATAAATTATTTTATCAAAGTTACTTTTTATTAATTAAAAAAACTTAGAATAAACTTTTATCACTTTTTTTTTTTATAAAAATTAGTTTTGAACGTCTCTTTGACGAAAATTTAGGAGAGTGTATTGGATTAGGATTTTAAAGGACAATTTTTGTTTGTAAAAGCCTTGAGGATTTTAAAAGACTTTGCAGGATTTTGATGACTTTAAAGATTTTAAAAGACTATTAAGGATTTCAATGGATTTAATTTATAAGATTTTAAAGGATTTGAAATGATTTTATGGATTTCAAGA
>Ga0228710_1005513_pt1 | contig 19619 bp, 12 predicted proteins | sample MedpolnodulmetaG_FD_177995 | JGI IMG/M metagenome (GOLD analysis project Ga0228710, IMG submission 177995) | Root nodule microbial communities from Medicago polymorpha collected in Santa Monica, California, United States - pink nodules | ecosystem: Host-associated > Plants > Roots > Nodule... | reverse complement strand
CAAGAATAATCTCAATATCAAATCAAATGCTAGAATCATATATTTAAAGATCAAAAGATTACATGTTTAGCTAAGATCAAGTACCTCTAATCCCAACAAAGGAGATTTAGCTACTCGTTGTCATGGAAGCCTTGCAAGAATGAATTGAAATGCAAAGATTCATAACAACTTAGTGATTTCTCAACAAATGAGGAAGAATCCACCTTCTATCACTCTCACTCTATGAAGAACAAGCCCTATCTCTCTCTCTAAAACTAATGCAAAATATTCTCTGAGATTCTAAGATAACCTTTTGTGAAAAGATCAAGGGCTATTAATAGAAATTCAAATCTGCATCAACTCGCCTCGCGAGTTCCTTCACTCGCCATGGCGAGTTGAGGTTCCTTCACTAGTGGGTTTGTGCCACGTCATCTTTGAGGAGTTTAGCTGCCCTAGCTCGCCTCGCGAGTAAATGCACTCTCCATGGCGTGCAAAACTATGCTTCTGCCTCTGATGGCTCTTTGATCACTCGCCATTGCGAGTTGGGGGCGAGTGAATATGCCTTCTTGCCTCTGCTTGCTTTTGCTACTCGCCATGGCGAGTTGGAGGCTAGTAACTTCATCTTTCTGCCTTTTTGTACTTTTTTCTTGTTTTTCTTCTTTATTTAGTGTCTTGAGGTCAGCTCCTGCACAAAAGGGTAGAGTAAGATATATAAAGCGTAATAGGGTAATTATCACTTATATCTCGGCTTTTCCCTAAATAACTTGCAAAGCAAGTAACAAAAGTGCCCAAAATATATCACTAACACTTCCTAGCACTTATCATCGACCTCGTGACAGAATCATGTCATTGTTTAAGGAAACACTTCGATAACAGTTGGGCATAATTAAAAGTGGTGTGTCGTAAGGTGAAGGAAGACGTCAATTCATTCGCAAAACAAAACTTATTTATCCCACGCCACAACCACCAACAAGCAGCCAGAAATAGAAAAATAGTGGTGTCAGACATTCCTTGCCTCAACCAGCCATATAAATCATCCCCTTAGTAGAATAAGTGGTCCACGAAACCAATAGATTTCTAGAAAATGGTTGCGAATTCACAATCTCGCAAACAATGAAGAATTGTTTAACCATGTTGATTGCACCTAAGGAAGAGATTGGATTGAAGCATTACACGATGACATAACATCGATATCGTAGGAAGAGAATTATAGAGAGCTGTCCAAAGGAAGAATTTCAGCTTTTCTGTAGCGGGGATATGCCACAACCAATTCCACGAGATACTGTCCATGGGATTGTTACCGAAATCAATTCTATTAAGCCAGTAATAACCATCTCGAGCAGAATATATACCATTTAGATTGCCTTTCCATGTGACACAATCTGGAACAGAAGGACTTAGACAAATAGGAAGCACTTGCAATCGATCTTTGACATCACTAGGAAGAGAAGTGTAAAGCAATTTAAAATTCCAATGTCCATCAACATATACATCCCGTACCCTCCAGCATTAAAGCTTTTGCCTTGAAGTTATGAGAAAAATCAAATAAAAGAAAATAAAACACACCATCACAAATGTAGATCTAACAAATAAGTCGATGAAAATCACGAAACTGAATCCCTTACAATCAGAAGAAGAAACTACTTGGTTATCGGCGGGTTTGCTTTTTCGTATCTATGAGAGAATCGGTGAGAGAAAGGAGAAAGGGTTTTAATAGACAAAAATCGACGGCGGGAGGAGGTGGTTGGATCTGCGAACAGAGAAAGAGGTCAAAGTTAGAGAAAACGGTGGAGAGGTTGATCGTTTGAGAGATGAAAGGGTTTGTGAGAAGGGGAGTGAGGCATTGAGGGTTTGTGAAAAATTTAGGGTAAAAATAATAATAAAGAAATAATTCAAGAATCAAATGAGGGAAGAAAAGGGAGGGATAATTTCACTAATTAATACTAGGGAAGAGGAAAAGTAAAAGAATACAAAAATGATTTTGAGAATATCGGCGGCTATAATTGCCAAAATTTGCGTTATGAATTGTTAAATACAATTTTGTCTATAAAGGCGGTTAAAACTGTCGCAATATATCGTGCATAGCGGCGTTTTTTAAACTACCATAATGTACTGTTTAAAGTGGCGGTTTTTTGAACTGCCGTAATAAAACCGTCGCTATTTACCAGTTTTTTTGTGGTGATTCCTCTCAACAGGATCACTCACATTATTGTATACTTCAATAACACATTATATTCCATACAAAAAACATGCTAAGAAAAGTACGCCGCCAAGGTCAAATGACATAAAATTATTAACTGCTACTTACAATAGCAACATCATATTTCATGCGGAATGTTCTCCTATCGATCAACTCGTCAAGAACAACTTTTTTGATATCCCTACCAACACTGTCTTGAACTGTTTTCATGAAGGAGCAATGTTAAATTTGAATTACAATCAAAGTTGACAACATTATACATAAAATAGAGAATTTCATATTAGCTTTCAGATTTATGAGTGTGTCAATAGCTTCTTGATCCCTGACAAACATAAGGAAGTTGTCGTAACTCGACATGCTTTGTATTGGAATGGAAAGATCTGTTATATAAATATGTTTGTGGTGTATAATGAAGAATAACAAAAATGAAAGTAAGCACTATCCTTAAATAGTTTGAGTACATTAATTAGGTGCACTGTTCTATGTCTACACAGTTAACACGTGCATCTTTATATCTAATCCTAAGGTACATTGCAACCCTAAAAGCAAAACCCTAATCTAACACTTTTGAAGGGAATTTAGGTCACCAAACCGATTAAATGCTATGCATAGTAAACAATGAAAAATTGGTCTGTAAAGATGAGTCATTAATTATCTTGCAGTTTACCAATGCAATCTCAATACCTATCTACCAAAACACACTCATCCAAAAAAATAAAAAAAAATAAACCATCCAATTACAACGCTATCTCGGTAATAACCAAATCACAACTAACTAAAAGTTTGTTTGTTACACACTGCTCAAAGACCAAGATGAAGCATCTAGAGAAACATTCAACCATTCACGTATTAAATGAAAACTAATCCTTATCATACTTACTCTAAAATCTAATTAGGTCAAGCAATTGCTTAACCCTAATTGCTTTTGCATTTTCCCTCCCAAGCTCTAATCATAGGTGTGTGGTGCAAGCTAAGTGTGGCTCATTAAATGCTTTTGCGAGAATTCAAATTTGAATTTCCCTCCCAAGCTCTAATCATAGGTGTGTGGTGCAAGTTAAGTGTGGCTCATTAAATGCTTTTGCAAGAATTCAAATTTGAATTTCCCTCCTACATTATACATGTAATAACTATAGTGACCTTTGGATTCCTATCCACTTCACTAAATGCATCTAACCGTGGTTAATATTCCCATGACTCTAACCCAATGCATCTGGCTCTATATATATATTGAAGGTAAACGCATGCAAGTGTCATACATGGTTGTACGAGACACGGGGCACTTTCTCTCTTACTTTTGTTTTACTGATACGTAAATATCTGTTTTTTTATTTTATATATAAAATTATCATGTTTTTTGTTTGTTACTTTATGATTTCTTTACCTTTAACTTAATATTGGTTTGTCTTCATTTGTTTACATGATAAGCTCCTTTGGATCTGAATCCCTCAACTAAGCTGGATAAGTTAAGTTGGTTAACAAGTTAAGCATGAAGTACATGACACATTATGTCGAATTTTGTACTGAAGATGTAAGTGTGAATGTGTTTTTAGCATTTGTTTTTTATTTGTTAAATTTAAGAATTTTGTCTTCAATCTGCAATCTTCCATCAATGTTATACACCATTTATTTATACTTATAATTTGTTTTTCTCTAATTTTAGGGTCTTGTCATGTTGCCTAACATGTTCCGAGAAGATTTCGAGGATCAGATTAATCGTTATGCAACTTTGAAATCAATTTGTTATTTTTACGTCTATTTTTTTTAAAATATCATAATTCATTCCATATAAATAATTATAAGGAAGAGCAACTTATCCGGCAACTTTTTAGTGAGTATCTAGCTGCATAGCCACAAATTAGTTAGCACGCCTAAGGATAATTACGGTTCGTGTTTATTACTAAATGAACTGTTATGAAGTTATTGTGATTAATGTATATTAACTACATATCTATAAGTTGTCACGCCATTTAGCATGCAATTAGGATTAATTACATTTAAGCCACGTAATTCAGTTCAGGTACAACAACTAAAAAGGAGTATAGTAGGATTGACATGCTTATATAATTAATGCATAAAATTATAGACTGTCAAAATAAAGCTCACGCCTAATTTCTTACTGCGGATTCATTTTGAAATTTCTACTTCACTACAATTTCAGATTACCTATTAATAAATTAATTAAAGCAAATAACAACAAATAGTCTAGTTTCTAATCCTTGAGTACAAAGCAAACCTTATTTACATACCCTAACCCTAATCCATTTTGGCGGCAATTAACTCAATTCATACAAGCCTTCTTACCTTCAACCCATTAATTAAACTTTTGACTTTTGATTATGGGGAATTACTGCACTCCATCGTAAATCTAAGAAATTTATTATAATACAAAACCCAAAACAGTGCACCGCTGAAAAAAAAAAAAGAATGCACACGGCTTATGACTACAAGTATACTTGCAGCTTTGATTGCACAAGTTTGATGGGCTCAATGCTTTGTCTACGGTTTCAAGAGCATCCTGCCCCACAAAACCATCTACCATGTGAATGTATAATTGAGATTTTTTATTTTTTATAAACTACCCATATTTCTCCTCTATATATGAATTGTTTGATGATCATGTAGTTGGTTTAGTATTCTCCTCTGCACTACATATGTATTGAACTCAGTTTCCCTTTCCTTTCGTTAGCAGCAGTGAAGGAGGCGGTTTGCTAGAGAAGGGCACAAGTAAGGGTTTGTAGTTCCTTTCTCTCACCCTATATTTGTTTGATAAAGTGATTTAAATTTTAAGGATGAATTACAACAAAAAGGAAAATATGAAGTTTGAGAGCCATGATTTAACAAATAGCATCTTGATATTTTCATTAATCTTCACCACACAATAATTTATTTGGTTGTATTATGCATGAAATTGTTGTTTTTTTAAAGGGTCATTGATCTTTGAGAAATGCTAGTAACACACATTATAGCACACATTTTTCAACACACTCTTTTTGATTGGTTAAAATTCACATATGTCCTACTAAATCATGTGAGTCCCATATGAATTTGGTGGGTCTCTTGTGAATTTTAACCAATCAAAGAGAGTGTGTTGGAAAGTGTGTTGCTAGCATTCCTCTTGATCTTTTTTTTACTCTGCATGTTTACCATTTTTTTATACTCTGATCTAATTTATCAATTATTACACCTAATTTTGCCATTTCTATATTATTTAATCAATCTTGGCATTTCTTCAAGAGCTATCAAAGGTATTGCCCGTACTATATATATATATATATATATATATATATATATATATATATATATATGTTTATGTTTTATACCCACGTGCCCGTACGTTCATTTTTTAAAATTTAACATACCCGTACGTTCACTGAATTTAATTTGTGACTCTGATTGCATGTTCATCTTCGTTGATGCAAAAAATGAATGTTGTTGATTTGCGTCTCAGAGATTGTGTATGTGGATTACTTCTCAAATATCACTTATTTTGAGTTTGAGTTTGATATTAATGCCTTCTCATATTCATTGCAATTTTGTTGTTGTTCATGTTGATAAAGAAAATTATTGTGGATTTCTCTATTGTCTATTTCCTGTTGTTTGCAGATTATTTTATTGTTGATCCCCCTTATTTGAGTTTGATTAATAGCAGATTTTGTTATTAGACACATTGTTGATCCCCTTCCTCCTTAGACAAATGCTATAAGGTTCATTACCGTAAAATTACAAACAAGATGTGGCATAACAACAAAAAAGATTGTAGCCAGTTCTTTTTTCCGCACTATATCCTAATCTCTGGATTAAACAAAAGGCTACAAATTATGCAGCAGAGGAAGTTCAGATAAGTGAAGGTCTTTGAGGTAATAACTAAAGTTCAGATAAACAAGCAATATCATTAATTAAATACATGACTTTGTCTTCAAACTGATTGTCTTAGTTCAGATTTATTTGAACCCACCATGCTTAAGATTTGGTTTAGCAGGATGAAAAATGGGAGCATAATTTTGAAGATTGGTACTTCATTTTGATTTGTATTTTATAGGATTTAAATTATGAAAGCTATGTTAGAGGCTGGTGCAATAAATGTGCTTCATGAAATGCTTCAATATTTCATTTGATCATGTTTAGATAACTGATTAATCTTTTTTAATTTTGAAGCTATTTTATGTTCAGATTTGTATTTACTGCATTTGGTTAGTTTATTTCTTTTTTTGAAGAGGCTGGTTAGTTTATTTCTTAAAGTGGAGAAATTATAATATACTTTAGGTTGTATAGGAAACAAAGGCTTATGTATATTATTTTTCTTTTAGAATCAAAAGTACATGGTTTTATAGCTGTACATGCTTTGCAAGGTAGAATGAGGGAGTTGTTATGGTAAGCATGCATGTTACCGTCACCTGTGACCGAGAAATATCCAAGATCATTGTTACATGTGACACTAACTTTTCCAAACGATATTTGAAATGTTTGCCAGGTAAGTACTTGATGAAACACTACAGAAGAGACTGGCTCCGACTAATTGCGTCGGACAAAGATAAAGATATCTATGACCTTAGGTACTTCAAGACTGCTGAGAACAGAGAGGATTAATTGTATGATCAAATTATTTACTTCAAAACTTTGTATTCCCTTTTTCCTATAGCCAACTTCCTTTTGGCAATATTGCCTGTGATATGATGTATTGTTCCGCGTTGAAATTTAACAGTTTTGATTATTTAATCAATGTGTTGCAAATTTATGAAAAACATACTGATGTGAATAATTATTTCCTTATTGTGCTAAAAACATGTTCCTATTCATTCAAGCAAAAAAAAAATCATGATATAAATTTCTCTGTCAAGGATTTTTATATTCATGTAGAGGATGTTTGTGTTTCTGCATAGGAGGCTTATTAACCTTCTTTTTATGAAAAATATTATTTGGTTCATTAAGTAGCGTGGACACAATCTAAATGAAAAGACTCATAATTAGTTTGTTGCAACATTAGAGATAGCTTGCTTAAATTCAAGGTTCTTCTCAACAGTCACACTTTATTCACATTTCTATTTTTGCCTTCAATCCAACAAGCTTTTAGAAATACGTGGTGAAATATATCTCTAAAATCAACAGAGAATGACTTATGAATCGAAGTTTGAGATCTCTAGTTCTCTAATGGGTAAAATCGTGCATGCTTTTATTTGAAGTTTGAGATACATATTTTTTCAAATTTCTTAATATTCCTATCCAATTTTTTTTAATGTCTTATTTTCACTATAAAAAATAGTGCATTGTACAAGTCTAGGAGGAAGACATTTGCACATATGACAATCATTGCAAATTTACTCTTTTTTGAATTTTTTAAACATTTTTGTTAGATATGTAGACGAAAAATGCAAACACAACTTAAAACTTGCACACAATTGTGAGATTCCAGGTTTAAACCCGATCAATATATTCAAACTACTAAAAGACCCGTGCATCGCCTGGGTCGGCCGTCTAGTTAAACCAAGTACGATTAAGCAACTCAATGGACAAGTGCACTTAACAAAGCAAGATCCACACATTTGAGGTTTAGTTGGCGCTCTAGGGCAACCAATTTTGCTAATCATAATAATTAAGCTTTTAATTTAAGCAAGATGCATATATGTAAAAAAAATTATAATAAAACATTTTTTTTTATAAAAAGAAAAAACAAACATAAATTGACGCATGTCAAGAAAATAGAGGGGGAAATGATGTTTTTGTCATTGTGCTTGTTATTTATTTCCTCAAGTCTATAGTAGATGGAAATTTTTAATATTAAAAAATATAACATTAAATGAAAAAACTCCATGAATGTTGAAACTCTTACATATACCGAAATATTTTTGTTGAAAACTACAAACCTTAATTTAATTTTGGTGGTAAACATTTTAAGATTTACAAATAATGTAATGAATTTTTAAATTGTTTTTAGAAAGTTTTAACTAAAGTAAAAAATAAAAGAAGCAAAGCACTCTGCTTTTTCCTGTTAAAAGCTACCACCAAAAAAGTTGAAACAGAGAAAAAATTCAATGAATTCAAAACGCTTTCTTTACAAAAGAAAAATGTATCATGTCACTCTGCTTTATCATGATAAAAGCAAAACACTCACCACAAAAAAAGCAACTGAGAAGTTTGAAATCTTGTGTTTAGGGTAACTTTGTTAAACGTATTGAGTTATACACACACACACACATACGAATGAAAAATGTTATAAGTGTCCTTACAAGATCGTTTAAAGATACAAATATATAAATTTTATATTGGAAAATTGTGTATTCAACTTTTTCAAATGTTGTGTTTCCAATGTAAAGGGTCTACATTTGATTTCTTTAACAAATGTCTTTAATGCACTCGTTAGCAAGACCCTCAATGATTTTGCAATCACACTATATATACCCTTATATATATATATGACTCAAAATGTCTAACAAAATTATGCTCAACACAATTTTAAACTTCTCCGTTGCTACTTGCTAGTTCTTATCAGTTTAACATGGCTGCTACTGCTACTACTCAAGCAGAGGAGCGTGTGTCCTTGAAACTTCTTTTGAACGAAAATGGTAACAAAGTCTTGTTTGCAGAAGCAGGGAAGGACTTTGTGGATATTCTCTGTAGCTTCTTAACAATGCCTTTAGGAACCATTGCGAGATTGGTAGAGAAGGAATCTAGCATACGGCAAGTTACAGTCGGTTGTCTAAACTCACTCTATCAAAGTGTTGCTGATCTTGATGAAGGTTGTTTCTCTACCGAGACAATCAAGCAAATGCTGCTGCAACCAATCAACTCAGCGGAAGATTATTGTAACGCTCTTAAAATCAACATTGACGACAATCAACCAACAAAGTACTTCACATGTTGGAACTTTGGTGGTGGCTCCTATCACGATATGATCACATCAACAGATAAAGATAAAGATAAACATAAATGTCAATGTGGTCGTTCTTTTATACTTCCAGTTTTCCTTAAACCTCTCCCCCAAGGATTTGTTAATGATGTAGCTACTTTTGTCATAACTGATGATCTCACTATCAAGCCAAACTGTATTGACTATACAAGCTTTAGTCTGTTCAAGGAATTTGGCATAAAAAACCCTAGTTCGGTAAAAGAAGTGGTTCTGAATGTCACCAAAGAAAAGGTTTTGTACTTGAATATTGTGTTTGTTTATAACTTCTCTCTTCAATTTTTGATTGATTATAATTACTATTACTATTTTATATAGGTACTTGATCTGCTTAAGTGTTCTTTGCTTTCCAAGTCAACTTTGACAGATTTGTTCCTAGAGAAGAAACCATCCCTTGAGAGATCAAGGTCTATCTTCTGTGATGTTGAAATTAGTGGCAATATCCAAATCATTTTGAAGCTAGTTATAAGAAAATCAGATAACAAGGTATTGTATGCTCAAGGGCAGCAAGATTTTGCAAACTTACTTTTAAGTTTTCTTACATTTCCTTTGGGAGGAATCGCACGGATATTTGGAGGGAATTGTTCCTTGGGAAGCATCAATAGTTTGTACAACAGTATAGTTGATTTGGATGAAAACCAATATTTGACATCATCGGATGCTAAGAACAGGCTTGTTGATCCTTGCATTGCCTCACAGTTAAAGTTAAGCAAGCAGATATTACCAATTCTTGAACCTTGTGTTCATGTATATTATGTTGATTTTAAACATTCTGCTAACAGTAATAATATTATTCATTTTCAAATTTTCAAATCTGGAATAGACAATTATTATGTTGGGGATTTGAAGAAACTGTATTTATCTAATCAGATGATTCCTGGTGATGGTTATGTCAAGGGTCCAGCTATGTATTTTGCTACAGATGATTTGGTTGTAGCACCCTTGACTCCTATTTCAGCTTTGGGTTTACTTAACCGTTTGAAAACTCCTCTTGATGATTTGAAGGAAAAAGTTGTCACTATTGGCATCATGGAGGTAAAACATAGTAAAATTTATATTAGATTTTTAATCTTCAGTTTATTTAAATGTTCTACGCTTGGGGCGTGCCAATTTCGGTGCGCTAGTTTGACTTTTTCAAAACAAAATACGCTTATGTTTACCTTATTGTCTTGTTACAGTGTCTTAGCATATTGAAGGCTTCTTTGACATCAACATCTGCCCTGACAAATGGTTTGGCTCACATGTTAACTGAAGCTAAGGAGGAGAAATGTTAAGAGTTTAAAGTTTGTTGTGTGTTTCAAGATTCTTGGAGGAAAGTTGGCAATGGACAAGGAGACAATTTAAAGTTGTTATTTCAATTCTATAGTATTTTTTTTTTTTTTTTAAGTTCCGAAGTTTTATTTAGTTTTGCTGTTGTCAATTTCATGTTATACAATAATTTGTGTTTGCTGTTTTAGTAAAGTGAAATTTTTTAGGACCTACTTCCTTCAACAAAGGGAAAAGGAAAGGGAGGGTGGGTGAGGGAGAGATTTTAAAATTCCTCATTGAATTATGTATAACATTTGAAGGTATTTTTAGATTACTAATATTGCTAACAACATATTTGTAAAGTAAGTTTATTCTATTGCAAACATGTCACCAAGCATCATAGTAGTATTCCTGTATAAGTTCATTATTCAATTGAAATATTCAATTTGAAGGTATTTTTAGATGACTATTATTCTTATCTAAAATTACCTCCACTAGAATAAACTTATATGACTAATTCACTTTACTTGTGATGGTTGACCCAAGATGGTTGGTGACATGTTAAAATATTCATCTAAGACAATTCTAGTATTTTGTTTTCTTCATCAATAAAATACAAAAGGGATTGTCTTCTTCAGAGTCCCTAGCTTAAGTTAAAATTCTTAGTGTTTAAGTTTAAAGCTTGTATATGGGGCTTTGCAGGGTCGTAACTATAAAATAGGAGGCTCGGCTCTCAAATAAAAATAGGTCCCTTGGTATAGATTAGTAGTAAAATGTCTAGAAGATTTATCTCTAGAAACCTTCACAATAGTAAAATCTCTTTTAGGCCATTTTGTAGCTAATAACTCAATCACTTTAGACTTGTCAGAATCCCAATTTCTTGATTCAAATACATCTACACCAATATGAAGGTCATTAAGATTATCAACATTTTCATCATCATCATCTAACTGGATTCAACCAAGTTAAATTAGCATGTGACATTTCAAACTAACAGATTCAACCAAGTTAAATTAGCATATAACCACTTACTCAATTGAATGGCAAGGATTAAAAACATATCATGTGTATTCTCATCCACCCTATAAGGCTATAACTAGGGGTCCAAGTTAAATTAGCATATAACCACTTATTCAATTGAATGGCAAGGATTAAAAACATATCATGTGTATTCTCATCCACCCTATAAGATTATAACAAGGGGTGGGAATAGACCAGGCCGCTCGTCAGGGGCCTATGACCCGGCCTACTGAAAGTCCAGTCCGGCCTAATTCGTTTAATAAATAGGTCAGGCATGCGCTTTTTAAAAAGCCTATTAATTTAAACGGGTTAGACTTAAGCTTATAAAAAAGCCTATCAGACCTATCAGGTTGGCCCGTATATTAGTATATTACATTTCCCCACATTTATTATTTATATAGTAATAGAAAAAAAATAACAATTCCTTCAAATTCTTATATTAAGTTGCTGATTTTTTTATCACATTGAAGATTTTATGCATATTTTTTTTTTTTTGCTTTAGTGCTTATTTTGTTTTCAAATTCTTACGGTTTGGAAGCTTGTTAAGTAATCATTAAAGACCCATATTGATATTTGATTTGTGTGAACTATTGTGGCTTGATACTAATATACCTAAGGTTAAGTATGATTATCAGAATAAGTTTGAAATCCTTCTTGTTACCAAACATGATTATTCTTGAGTTTCTATCCATCTATAAATTTTACGATTGTGTTTTATTAGTTTAATTTGTATCTAATTAATGTTTATTTTTACATTAAGTAGATTGCACAAATTGAAAAGAAAGAAAAATGGATGAATATGCTCTATTTGATACTTTGTAGCACAAACCAGACTTTTAGACAGGTTAATAGACCAGACCAGACTTTTACAAAAGTCAGGCTTAAAATAAAGCATTTGACAACTAGGCCAGATCTATTTACGCAAAACCCGACTCCGCCCGGCTCATTCCCACCCCTAGCTATAACAATCTCTTTGACTCAATTTTCCCCATTCATTCGTTAAAACCATTACTTTTTATTATTGTTAAATTAAATTAAATTGCATCATCATTTACTAGTAACAAAAAATAAGAATAAGAAAAGTAACAATAAATTGAAGTAGCTCGATCATGTTTTGTTTTGGTGAAGTTTCACAATTTTGCTCATATCAACATAATAGTAATGAAATTAGGAAAGAAGAATAAGTAATTAGCAAATTAGATAGAAGAAAGAAGGAGCAATTTTCAAACCAACCTTCAATTTCGTTTTCTCTTTCTCCCCTTTTGTTGTTCAATAAAAAATCAAAGAAAGGAGAACTACATGATATATGGAGGTTTGATTGGTGGTGGTGACTGGTGTGTGTACCAGCGCACGGCTGAGAGAGAGATGGAGGTTGGGCGGCTGAGAGAGAGATGGAGGTTGGGCAGGGACGCGAAGTTAGGGGAGAACTGTTTAGAAGAAAGAAACATGACTGTGAGGAGAGAGGTTAGGGAAAGTGTTCTTTTTTTTCTTTCCGACTTTGGTACCAATTGAAAATAGGGTCTATTTTAGTAGAATTTTATGTGTTTTTAGTTTCTTTTTAGAACTTTGGTACTTCAAATTTGTTTGTTTTTATTTCAGGATCAAATATGATGAAAGATTGAGTCTTTGAGCAAAAGAATGGATTAAGATGCATGATTAAAGCTTGTTTAAGAAGAAATCTAAAAAGAGGGAAATTCTGTCATATTTACGTGCTGATTTGGTGCATATTTATGTGCAGATTTAGTACAATTATATGTTCTGATTTGGTGCAAATTTATGCGCCGATTTAGTTCAAATTTATGCACCGATTTAGTGCAATTTTATGCTGTTCCTTTAGCTATAAATAGAGGAGCCATCAAACTTGTATAATTCAACTTTGAATCTTAGGAATTATTTGTGACAATTATTTCTTTGAATCAAAGTTCTTTATTTTCTTGTTCTTTTGTTTTCTTGTTCTTTTATAATTCTGCACTTTTACTTTCAGCCTTTTACTTTCATGTCTTTCTTCTCCACTTCTTTAATCTCTTTGTCTTCGATGAACATGAGTGAGTAGATTTCTTGGTCATGAGATTGTTGGATGAGTCTAATGGCTTAAATCCTGTCAAACCAAGTCTAGAACCCTAATCTTATGTCGATCTATTTTCAAATCTAATCACATCGTTTTTAAACTCAATAAAAAGTATTGAATGAAGAACCGAAAGGAGAAATTCAATAACTATTATTTCATCATCTCAAATGAAGGATCGAAAGGTGAAGTTTGATATTGGAACAAATGTGATTAGACAAGACAACACAAAACTCGATGGGAACACCCCAAATGAATGGTTTTGTGAAGTCTTGAGGCCACAGGTTTCGTTCTTAAAGGGTTTTAATAACAATCAACCATGAGAATAGGCGTGGTTGTTATTGAAGCACATTCATGGAGACCGAAAGGAGATATGAAATACCTTAGAGAAACCTGTCTTAAGAAAATAAATCTAACATAAGAGAAAGATATAGGTTTGGATTGAAAGTGATTTGTCATACGACGAACCAATAACCCCGAGCCGCTTTTAATTTTGAATTTTAAACCTTTAAACTTTAAACCTTTCAGCTAATCATAATTAGAAAGTGAATCGGTAATTACAATAACTCCCTGTTGAACGATATTTTTACTACTTCGATAGAACCGTGCACTTTCGGTTTCTACATCAATGGGGTGAAAATCGCTCAAAAAAAAAGAGGGGGCGCAAAATCGCACAATTGTCAAAAAGATAGGGGGCAAAAGTGCAATTAAACACAAGAAAGGTCCATCTAACCAAAAAGGGGACAAAAAGATGGGATGCAAAATCGCTCAAAAAAAAGAGGGGGTGCAAAATCGCACAATTAGCAAAAGATAGGAAAAAACGCAATTAAGCCAAAAAAAAACATTAAAAAATATATTTCAACCTAAATACAAAATGAATAACTGAATAATAGAACCTTCATAAAACTCTTCCACTCATTATTTTTCTAATGAGTGTGACCTTACAAGAAAACAATCACTACAATCAAATTGCCCAAAACTTTCTTCTTTTTTTGGAATACAAAACTTCTATGAAACATATTACTAATAAAAACAAAAAACAAAGAATGTGGACAAAACTAAATCAAAAAGCAGAATCAAATTCAATCTAGCTAGTCCAAAAATGGATATAGAAATGTAACATAATGATCTAAATCTTTTCAGCATTTGGGAAGATCAGAAGGTGGAGGTGGCAGCTTCTGATTGCGTCGTTTTCCATCCTGGACAATCCATGCCATTTTCAATCCCCAACTTGTATGCACTTCAAGATGGCAATGCATGAACCAAACACCTGCTCATATATGATCAACATAACATTAATGTCAAAAACATCAACTCTAAATCATATCCAAAATCTAAATTATGTAAGTTTTTATTTGTTAACTCTTAATTAGTGTATTAGATCAATATGATGTAACCAAGAAGTTGGACATTATTAATGAATTAGGAGAACTAAGTTCAATCCCTGAATGAAACAATTTTTAACCAAACTTTACTTATCTGCGGATTACCTGGCTCCTTGTCCTCTTGGCCGGACGATTAAGAACAAAAAAATATATAATATTATGTCAAACATACACTTATTGATTAAAAAAATGGAATTTACTATTTAAAATGTTGCCCACCTGGATTATCTGCAAGGAATCTCAAGGCTACCCATCCACCAGATGGAACACCAGCAGTATTCCTCTCAGCAGGATCAACCAAATTGAACTTAGAAGGATCCTTTTTAGGGTCAAAGTTTCCATTCCCTTGACCAACAATGAAGAAGTTAAAACCATGAAGATGCAATGGATGACTCTCCGCTCCAAGAATACTTGTATCCTGCAATACCAACTCCACTTTGGTATTGTATGGCAAAACCACTACCTTAGTTCCACTCTTTACCATGATGTTCTTTGGTGGTGTTCCAGTGTAGTTGAATTTAACAGGTGGATTAGAAGGAAAATCAGTAGTGAAAACTCCTTTTGATTTGTTGAAGAAATGAGCTTGAAGTAAAGCAGTGTTTGGCATCACAAATGAAACATTGTTAATAGCTGCAGCTACCCTTGTGTTATTAGGTCCTTGACATGCTTGGTTTTTGGAACATTGACTAATACCTAAACCAACTGTGAAGAAAAAGTGCTTGTCGACAGTTTTTGGAACGTTTGCTGGGAATTTCTTGCTGTTCAAGCTACGATGTTTCTTGTTGAAGTTCATTGCAAAGATAGTGTCATTGAATTTAGGAAGTGCTGGTCTAAAAAGTTTAACAGTATTGTTTTTTGACCTAGTGTTTGAAAGTGAATGTTTCTTGTACTCCAAGAAACCAATTGCTGTAGTGTTGTCAAAAGATGCAGGACCTGTAGCATAAGGTCTTGAAGCTATGACAAATTTGGCATTTGGGGTTTTGGATTTGGTTTTGAGAAGGACATTGGTGGTTTGGCCTGGTGTGATAAGTACAATGTTGGTTCTAAAGGGCTTTACATAAACAGCATCAGCATCAACAACAAGGAGGGTGTGATTAGCAATGCTAAAGAACATCTCATCATTGAGTGCAGCATTGATTATTCTTAGTAGATATGTTTTTCCTGGCAGAACCTTGAGCTTAAAGGTATCTGCACAAATAGAAAAATTTAAAAATTTGATTGAATGAAAATAATCACTAATATGGTTTTGAATGGACTATGTTTGTGCTTTTCTTTCTAATGTTCAACACTAACATAGATATGGACACCAAACACAACACTGACACATCGACACCAAAATTATTTTGACTAAAGGAAATAATTTATTGTAATCACATGTGTTGGTGCTGTGTCGGTGTTGGAGATGGGTACCTGTCGGATACTGGACACACTTTTAATCTACATACCTTTAGCTGAACAGTTGTGGAGAGGACCTGGAAGGCCATTGATGGTGTGAGCATCTGAGGTATTAGGTGCTAACCCTGTTTGTGTTGCTTGATTTATAATTGCTTCTGTGTCTGCTTTCCACCACTCCCCTACCATGTTATCAAAATTAATACACTAATTTAGCAAATAAAAAATGTACACTTATAATATGTAGAGTTCGTATTAAAATTTGTGACATATTTTGAGTGGTCTTGACTTACCTAATACAATTGGAATTTGTTTGAAAGGATGAGGGAATGGGTAAGGCACATGCTTTTTGGGAAGAATGACAATAGGACCATGAAGAGTAGATCTAAGCCATGAAATATGTGCATGATACCACAATGTTCCTCTTTGGCCTATGATTGTGAAGTTGTACACATAACTTTGTCCTGGCTGAATTGGACATTGTGTTATATATGCAGGTCCATCTGCCCAAGCACTTCTTACTTGGCGAATTCCATGCCTGAATAAATTAACCAAAATTTAAGTATATACTGACAGTGTAAAAACGTTTTACATATGCCTTAATGTATTGCTCCAAGCGGACATTTGTGCATGTATTTTAGAAAATTATACTATATATGATTGGATGCTTGTGTAAAATAATAATTAAAGTCATAGAATCGTGGAAATAAATTGTGTAATACCAATGAATGGAAACATTGTACTGAACGTGATTAACCACTTTAACGACGACTCTGTCGCCTTCTCTTGCTATGATTCTAGGACCTGGAAATTGTCCATTGACGGTTACAATGCTCTTTGTTTGGCAAAGTCTTGTGACATTTTGCATTTTGATCTGGAAAAAAGAATATTGATAAAGATTACATTATGTAAGTGTAAATTAATATCACAAAAGTTGAATGCATCTCTTTTGTCACAAATAAAAAAGATCATGATATTGAAATGCAATACACGTACGTTAAACTTGTAATGCCTTGTTGTTCTAACATGTTTTGCATGACTTGTTGTTCTAACATGTTTTGCATGAGCTAGCTCTGGCAATATCCACAAAGCACATAACACAATCAACATTGCTCTCATGAAGCTTGACATTTTGATATAAGCAAAACCCATTTCCTCTTTCAATTGTTTTCTTTGAAGCTCTTCAACTAGAAATTGAGGTTGATGTTTTTTGATTTGGATGGAGAAAACAACAAAATGATGTAGCTTATATAGTTAAGATTGAATTAGTGTAATTAGATAATTAGGTGATTTAAAATGAATTAGTGTGATTAGATAATTAGGTGATTGAAAATGAGATATTACAAACTTGGTATAACTTGCACAACAATGTTCCAAGCTTTATCCATGCCACTTGCTTAAGAGCAATAGAGTACTTTTCAAGCTAGATTTCATATATTTTGTAACATCCTCTAACGATCTAACATCATTTTCTAATATGTCCAATTGTAAGACAAGTTAGTTACATCACTAGTATAATCATCTAAAAATATGAATTAACTCAACATAATAGAATTTACTAGGTCAATTAGTGGCAATTAATGGTACTTGTCATAGAGATTTGACAGTGAAAAATCTAGGTAACTTAAGATATCTAATGAGATAATTATGTTTTCATGTTGTTGTGACATTGGAACAAATTAGTTAATGTAATTATTAGTATAGATAAAGGGTCAATTTGGTCAAATCATATTAATATTATCCAATAATATTTTGTATAGTTTGAGTGAGAAAATGAACAAAATAAAATAAATGTTGATAAATGAAAGGGACTGTTGATCACAAGCTCACAAGCTGGGTTAGATGGACTTGGTTGCAAGGTAAACTTCACACATCTACCGTTAATACTTGCTATTTAAGGAAGAAAAGGAAAGTTGCAATGTTCACAACCACATTATTTAGTTAGCAATGTCGGTTGTTAATTTGATAGTATAATAAACAAAGTCTAACAGCTTTTGATGTTATTCTTGTTGAAAAGGACATTTCCTTGGAAAATTTAAAATTCATTTTCTAATCCTAGGATATGTTTATAGTATTTTAAATTATGAAACGTTGATCAAGTTTGTCCCTTTATTTAAATATATGTTATTAAATGCATCTGTAACATTACTAAATTGATGTTATTATAATCACAGCAAATACCAACAAGAAGACAAATATGATTAATATTTTACAATTTTAAGTTTATTTTAAATTAGATCTAATTTGTAGGACTCAATGATCTAATTTGGGTTTAAAATATTGGTAATATGAGCAATTAGATCGTAGAGTCTTACAAATATGATTAGTATTTCTTGATTTTCTTTATCTCTCTTCCCTCTCATCTAGTACAATTCAATGATGAATTGTTTAATGGTTTACTTATTTTGGACCATATCGATTGGAACATATTAATCACTAAGGACTGCCGGCTCATTTTGGATACTTTCCTTGCATCATAAATTTTGTTGTGGTTTATTTTAATTGGTACGAAACAAATTTAGTATCTAAAGGGTGTCACAACTCAGTTGGTAGTTGTAAGGACAATATTATGTATGAGTCGAAATTCAAACCTCAAATTTTTTACTTCTCTATATTTAAAATGTGTGAATGAACACTAGACTAAAAAGTTTACAACATTCGCATTCACGTATCACATTGTGTGCTACACTAGAAACATGGGACTTTAAATAATTTAAAAAGAATTAATAATGACTTGAACCTTCTTCCATTTTCTTCCAATCAGATTTTATTTGAGGACGTGAGAACTTATTTTCTAGTAGGGAAAATTATTCCAAGGGTTTTGATATGTGTAATGATACTTTTTCAAATAGTTTTTGTTGTACCTATTATTCTAAGAGTCACTTACTATAATTTGGGTTAGATTCTTCGAAATAATAATAATGATTTGGGTTAGATAAAAATTGGAAAAATGCCTTCGATGCGGTTGAAAGAAAAACCCTCTTTTGAGTGTGCCACTGCCACGTCTTTCAACTAGGGTATTTTCAAAAACCTTGTGTAGCCTATGCTCATGAGTTCATACACTCTGGTTTAGAGCTGTCAAAGTAGCCTCATCAATTAAGCCCCATAATTTCAGGCCCCATATTAAATATGTTTACTTTAAGCTCAGTCCACTTTCTAGTCTGTTTTTCATTGGCTCCAATTGAGGGGGTTTATAGGGGCCAATTTTTACGTTTCATTTTACACTATGAAGTCCATCTAAGTTGGATTGTAGAATGGTTGATCTCAGTTGCAGTACATCTAAATTCAAAAGGTTGATCTCAATGTTATTTTCGGGGTCCCCGAGTGTTCTAAATATCTGTGTTGCCTCCAAGTTTAGGTGTTTCAGATTATTATTATTTTAGAATAGCTGTAAGTAATGTTTTGGAATAGGTGTAAAATTTGTTGCTC
>Ga0228710_1005512_pt1 | contig 19620 bp, 6 predicted proteins | sample MedpolnodulmetaG_FD_177995 | JGI IMG/M metagenome (GOLD analysis project Ga0228710, IMG submission 177995) | Root nodule microbial communities from Medicago polymorpha collected in Santa Monica, California, United States - pink nodules | ecosystem: Host-associated > Plants > Roots > Nodule... | reverse complement strand
ATAGAATTAGAGTTAGTTGAGCAATAGAGATTTGAAGTATGACATGAATTAGTTAGATGGAGGAAAGCATGAAATAAAGTGTTGAAACAAACAGAGATAATAATTAATCATTGAAGGGAGAATAAAGCGGTGAACTAACTACATAGCAGAAGCATTTATAATAAAGCGATGAACTAACTAAATAGCAGAAGCATTTATAAATGGCCGAAAATGTTAAAATAAAGTGAAGAAGCATGAAATAAAGTGTTGAAATAAACATAACAAATAAAGCGGTGAACTAACCTGTGGGATGTTGCTTTCGATTTAGGAGTTAGATGGAGGAAAACATGAAACAAAGTGTTGAAATAAACAGAAGAAATAAATAGAAGAAACAAAGTGGTGAAAAGGAAAATAAGGAAAATAGGGTAGATTTGTTTTGTTAACAAAAATAGGAGATTAGGTGTGATGTGTTGAGAACATTTCAAAAAAATAGGAGATTAGGTGTGATTTTGTTGAGAAGGAAAAAATAGGGTTAATAATTAAACAGGGGTATTAGAGTAAAATTAACCATTAGGGTTAGGTTAAAATTAGGGCAAACATTTGCTTCCGGGTTAACTTTAATAAATAAGAGATAAGGCAGATTTGTTTTGTTCAAAACAATAGGAGATTAGGTGTGATTTTGTTGAGAAGGAAAAAATAGGGTTAATAATTAAACAGAGGTATTAGAGTAAAATTAACCATTAGGGTTAGGTTAAAATTAGGGGAAACATTTGCTTCCGGGTTAACTTTAATAAATAAGAGATAAGGCAGATTTGTTTTGTTCAAAACAATAGGAGATTAGGTGTGATTTTATTGAGAAGGAAAAAATAGGGTTAATAATTAAACAGGGGTATTAGAGTAAAATTAACCATTAGGGTTAGGTTAAAATTAGGGGAAACATTTGCTTCCGGGTTAACTTTAATAAATAAGAGATAAGACAGATTTGTTTTGTTCAAAAAAATAGGAGATTAGGTGTGATTTTGTTGAGAAGTAAAGAATAAGGTTAATAATTAAACAGGGGTATTAGAGTAAAATTAACTCATTAGGTTAGGTTAAAATTAGGGTAAACATTTGCTTCCGGATTAACTTTAATAAATAAGAGATTTTTTTCTCAATTTTACCACTCTTATCCCAGTTGAAAAAAATAAATATTAAGTTTTTTGACCTAATAAATAAATATAAACTAAACATATGTCGTTTCGTATTTATAAATTAGTTTGATTTTACAAAACACTGCAAATTCAATGAACTAGATTATCAATTATATGTCATACTCTGAGTAAATTTATCATCTATCAATTACCTTTTACTAATCGGAGCTGAAGTAGTCACGAACTAGTACATAACTCTTTCTTTTGTATATGTCGCTCGTATTGATTTAGTAAATTAGGTAACGAGTTTGAACCCCAAGACTCCCAACTTTTTATCTCATTGATCAACTAGATGACCTACCCAACCTCAATGTTTCTTTCGCATTAGTAATGATTGGAAGCTTATGCTTTAAGTGATAAACACAAGAAGTTCCTTTGTGATTCTTATCAGTATTACGTCGATATTGGTTATGAGAAAAGTTTGATTTCAATATATCTTACCAATTTACTACTACTGGTCTTAAAAAGGAAAAAAAGGAGGAAATACTCATTGTAAGGAAGTTACAAGTTAATATTTTAATAATTCCCTAGCTGCAAATGTAAGGAAGTTGTGCATTACTACATTCTGAATCAAAAGGAAGAAATACTCATTGTTTATACACTTAATATGTGTGTGATTCTTATCATTAGGCTCTTTCATAAAAAAATAATGTCACTAAATTTTGAGAGTACATAGATCTTCACAAATAAAAGATTACTTGTTCGAATGATTTATATTGAAAATTTCTTCTATAAAGAAGCAATTGCAAGTGATCGAAGAAATCAAAGCGAATTGACAATGACTACCTAAGAAATATCAATGAAACTCAAGTCCACATCTAAAGGTTTACGGTCAATATGTCCCTTTGAGGACATCCGATAAAATTAGAACGATACAGAAAAAGGTTTATGGCCAATATGCCTACAGCCAAGGACAAATAAGTTGGGGGGTGGGGGGGCCTCTTGTATGTAAATTACAGAATCCTCTTCGATTGATCATGTTAATTTTACTAATTTCTAAGTAAATCTCTTCTTGGTTTCACTATACAGTATAACTCCAATAATGGTGAGTACATAGCCAAGCATTCCTATCATTGAAACAGGGTTTTGAAATATCAAAATTGAGATCACAACAGCAACTGCTCCCTTTGCATTTCCCAACACCTGAAAATATTTAAGAAAAATAATCCAATTAAATGTCTTTTTATCTGCTTAATTAAGCTTCGGTAAGTGTTTAGTGGCCAACACTTATCAGTGCTGACACTGACACAACACCAATGCATGAATATTTCACTTTCTCAATTATCAGTGTCGATGTATCAATGTTGTGTCTGATGTCTGTGTTTCATATTTTAGTATATGCAGTGCATGAAATGAAATAAGTTGAAATGAGTGGAAAATGGATAAGTTAGCATTAGACATAAAGTAATCTGTGGTATTGAGACATACCTGAAGGGTAAGTGCACTTGTATATTTGGTCACCAAAAAATTAGTGAGGTTCACAAAATATGCAAGAGAGGAACTCAAAAGCAGATACCAGATAATTCTGATATCCTCACTAGCAAGCTCTATAGTGATTCTAAGCACGTTTCCCTCCATCAACAATGTCGCAGGGAGTAAGACCAACATTGCTATAGGAGCCATGTATAGCAACAGGTTCATAGAATTCAACTTTTCTCTGAAATGTATCAAAATTATTTGAAGTTTAAAGGGAAGTAGATAATTGCATAACTAATTTGCACTTGTAGCATGTGACACCGACACTTCTGATTAAAGGTATGTTCGGTGTTCAACACAAACAAGGACACACAGCAGCACATGTGATTACATTCGATTGATATATTTTCTCAAATTATCACTAGTGTCGATGTATAAGTGTCATTGTCAGTGACGTGTCTTTTGTTCATGTCTGTGACACTACTTCATAGTACACAGTCTTTTATGTCAAATATCTAGTTATAACAATGACAAAACCAATAGAATCGGATCCAGATTATGTGCGGACAATGGATCATGCCATCATGCATTTGCTGCAGTCACGCAATCTGGACTATTTGATCAAGATTGAACTACTCCTGTTCCAACTTTGTAAATCAGAATGAAAAAGTACGTTGGAATGTGAGTCGTCAACTCTTGATCAGGCTGTCTGGATTGCTTGACTGCAATTTCCTATCTGCAAAGAATCCAAATCCAATAAGATCATTACCCTTCCGAGGACAACAAAATATCTTGAAGCACTGATTTAAATGCTCTGGCAGCTGTTGATGCAACACAGATTATAAATCCAAATAGATGAAAACTTGGTTCACCCTGCAGAAATAATGTTGCATGTGAGATTGATGAAAAACAATTTGATTATTGAAGGAATTAGAATATAGGTAATTCAAGCATTTACTTTTAACCATATCAAATTTACCAAATCAAGTTCATTCAAAATTAAATCAACTCAATTTTAATTGACTTTTGATTAACATTCACCCAAAAACACTAACACTAACACTAACATAACAAAAAATGATTTGCATGTGTTTGGTCTAGTGGAAGAGGTTAGACTCCCACAACATGACCAACCTAAGGTTCGAATTTCCGGTATGAAATGTGTCAACATTTCACAATAACTTTGACAAAATCTACGCTTTGAAGCTTGAACAAAATCACAATGTCACAATGATTTTGTCGAACTCACCGTCAATCCAAAGATGCACTAAAACAATTCAAAATCCAAAACTAGCATTGACCTATTTCTCGCCCATTGGGATTGAAATTTTCATTATCTTGTTTGGATTCCCGATAATTATGACGGGATACTGGTATATCTCCGTGATTTTGAGAAAAGTTACACTCTAATACGACAAAATCATGTTATCACAATTATTTCGCCAAATTCAGTGGCAATCCAATCATGCAAAAAAACAATTCAAAATCTAAAACTAGCATTGACCTGTTTATCACCCATTGAGATTGAAATTTTCATTATCTTGTTGGATTCCCAATAATTATGACGGAATATTGTCCGTGATATTGAGACAAGTTACACTCTAATACGACAAAATCATGTTATCACGATTATGTGGCGCAAATTACGTGTCAATCCAATCATGCACTAAAACAATTCAAATCCAAAACTAATAACATAAGAAAAACAAAAAATCTTAAAATCATAAAAAGATTGAAGATTGAAAAGTATTTACCCCACTAGCAATGACAACACCAGCAACAACAGGCAAAAGAGTAGCATAAGTAACCCAAGCTTCTCTTTTTCTAATCACAACATAAGCAAAAACAGCAGTGAAAAAAGGTGTAGTAGCACCAATAGCTTGATTAAACGACACCGGAATATAATTCAACGACATGTTCCCACAAACAACTGAGAAACAAAACACAACACTCAAACCACAGATCTTGAACAACTGCTTCTTAGATTGCACACTCTGCAAAGGTACAATATCCATAACAGAAATTCCAACGTAACTGAAAACCGAACATAACATCATGTGACACATGGTGAGAAAAACCGGAAACTTGTAACCATAGTTGCTTAACAAGTACTTGTTCATTAGAAGAACACCAATGTTTGAAGTGTACCATGATATCACAACCATAATTGTTGGCCATGGAATTGAGTTTTTCATCATCTGGGTCATTATGGATTTAATCAAAATTCAATATTATTTTTTTTGGAATTCTTCAAAGAAAGAGAAAAAAACAAAGGTTTTGTAGGAAGATTGTAAGTAGAATGAATAAATGGTTCATCCTAAATGCATGTAGAGAAGGGAATCAATCTAATTCAATGGTGATTTTTGGGCTTGAAATCATTTTCGAGGATTGGAAACTGAAACTGAACATCTTTGGTTAGGTGCATGGATGTAACGTTCCAAAAGTTTGATGATTTTGATGATTTTTTTGTTAATTATTTGAATGAGACACTTTGCCTGATTATATTTTTAAGGAAGAAAGATTAATTTATGCTAAAAGTGTAGTAGACAAGCTTAGACTATGTAATGACTTTGCCGCTATCAAATACCTAAACCAATGAGATCTGTGGATTAAATGCATCATTTTTGCGTAATCACAATTTTAGTCACTTTTTTCTTTCTAAAAAAAAAATAGTCACTTTTTTTATTATTTTTTTAAAACTCGGTATCCGACATACGATCGACTAATTCGAGGGTCAAATCTCACCACCAACTTGTCGGGCTCCGTTTAAAATTTACACCAAGAAATAGAATTTAAGGTCTAGAGAGGAGCTCGGTCCAAAATACTCAACATCATCATATCAAGTCAAGTGAGTTTTTCGGTCACTAATTTTTAAATAAAAAAATATAGATTTTATTCTAATTTTAAAAATCTATAACTTTTTATACCATTAAATAACCTGTTGTATAGATACTTAGATTTCTTAAGCATTTGGTTCATAATTTCATATCTTATCGGTGGCTATGGAAAAAAAGATGGTTAAGAAATATCAACCTCTTAAATGTGTGTGCAATTACATCTGATTCATTCTTAACAAACTTAATACAAAACTTTAACATTTTGTGAATAAATAACATTTACATCAAAAAAGTAACATACTTGTTAGTTCCATTTAGACACTGACAACTAAATTGCCGGCCTAAAGTTAATTACAAGAACATTTGGCTTAATGTGTATTAACGTTTGCATGGTTTTAGCTTTAATTTATATTTATATATCTTGTCCCCCACAATTCATTGTCCACCGTATTGCTTATCTTTTTCCTTGTTTATCCTTTGTTTTCATTTTCATTTTCATTTTCACATGCAATTGCTAAAATAACATTTAAGTAAACATATTTAAAAACTAGTATAACTTTGCTTCCACTATAAATAGCTAACTACCGATTTGTGCATATTATTTCGGTTAATGCTTGTGCAAACAATAATCTTTAAATACTTAGCATAATCTAATGCTAAAGTTACCATATGTTAAAATGTAATCATTAAACTAATTTAGTAGTACCAAAAATAAAAAATCTTTTAGAAACTTCCAATATATAGTTTTAATTGATTGACAAGCAGGTAAAGATGAAAATGATGTCAAAATCTAGTCATTTGTCATTGTGAACATCGTTTACCACTTGACAAATCCATCAAGATATTGTCAAGGATGTTATCATGGGATCTAACAAGAGTGATCAACAAAGTTCAACAATTACTGTAACAAACAAAGTTATTGTGTAGATAAATATATTTGTTGAATAAATTCAAGAATCATTATCCTTTTTAGCATATAATCAAAGAGTAAGATTTCAAGAGTTGATATGCCACTCAAACTCCATAGATTGATGATGTTCCCACTTCAGCCTTTGCTAAACACCAAGAAATTACACATTTATCCCTATCAGCAGTTAACTGCCGCCGGATTTACACTAAAAAATGCGACTTTGGCAGTTAATTGCCGCGAAACAAGGAATTTCGTCAGTTAACTGCTGCCGGGTAAGTTTTTTAGCAAACTCAAAAGTGGGAACAACAATTATCAACGCCAAATGTGTTAGACAGTTGCTTTTCTGACATATAAAACTTCCTAAAAACACAAGTAAATGACGTTTCATACTCCACGGTAGTCAACTACCGTTGGAGTTTTTTTTTTTTTTAAGTTGTGTTGGTATACAGCGGTAGTTAACTACCGTGGGGGCAAAAACATCATTTACTTGTGTTTTTAGGAAGTTTTATATGTCAGAAAAGCAATTTTCAATGTGTTATATATTGGATTTAGGCCTAAGCCCAACAAGTTTGCTGAATTTTGAATAATTTACAAATTCAATCAATGATAGTATAAAAAATTGTAAAACTAGTCCCAATCAGGAATTTTAAACGCTTTAATATATTGGATGGAAATATGATGAAAATTAATTGTAAAACTCATTTGGAAGCCTTGTGGCATACTTAACCACTTGAGTGTAGCTGTAGCCAGGCTAAATATTCTGTTTTCTACCCATGTTTCAATCCCTTTCTTGATAATTGGTGCATACAACACATTGACATTTGTATATAATAGAATCCTAATTTCATGTGACAAATACAGTATAGTGAACCAACCCTAGAAACAAAGAAGAAATTATATTGAGTGCATTGAAGACTGATAGCACAATATTGAAACCAGTCAGTGCTTAAGTCAAAAACAGTTGCACTCATGTCATCCCACCGGTTATCACCACTATGGGGGATCAAAAAGAGCATTGCACAAGAGACCAGCTCAAAGCCGATGCAAGCAAACCAAAGGACGATACAACTGTCAAATTCAAAGTACTCCAGCTGCACAATAACCTCAGTCGTTCCCGAAAGAGTTGCCTAGTGGTATGAATTGAGATGCTAAAGAAGTTCTATATAGGAGATCTATTGTTTCATTCTTGTGGCTAACATTTTTCATTTCCCCTATCAAATTAATCATTAACATTTGCTTAATAAAAAAAAACCTCGGACCCTAATAATGCATTGTCTAGATACCATTTGTGGACCATTTGAAATCCAGACTTAAGGTCGAGGGTTGTAAATCATCTTGAAACCATGAACCTACCATAGCCAGGAAGGAACTAGTCAGACAGATTCTGTGTCTGCTGTAAGCAGTCCTTCTTGGCATTTGAAGAGATGGGTTCCACAAATCAAACATGTGACCTTCAGTCACATGACAAAATATCCAACTGTTGCGCCAAGACTTCCCTTCACAATAATGTCTTTAAGACAACAACAAATTTTTTTCTAATGTGAAATTCATAAAACCCAATCAACCACAACAGTATTTTAGCATATATTCTGTTTTCCTATTAAGTGCTCAACAGTTATGTTTTAAAACAGAGACATCAGCCAAATAAATCAGAAGCAAAAGCTTAAAGATAGCTTATGATAAGTCTATTTGAAGACAACACTGGTATTGCGAACTTTGGAGGAGCAAGAGAAAAAATGTTGAGAAGAGAAAGCTTTTCAGTCTGCTAGTCTCAACTCTCAATCCCCTCTTCTAACAAGGATTAAACATTTGTTCTTATAGCTGCACAAGTAATCTAGGAGTTCTGGTTGTATTAAAATATGTTAAGTTCATTGACATGACTAAGATTGATTGTGTAGAAATACTAAATTGGGCATATATGTCTCAAAGCTGGACAAATCTAATCCTAAAGCAACACCCTAAAATGGGGATGAAATAGCAAATACGATAGAGCATTAAATTATTGACACCCCTTATTTAGTGATACACCTACCAAATAGCCAATATGATAGAATAGAGCACTAAATTATGCATCCAGATTCATCCAACAGACACTCAAATAGCTGATATCTAAACACAGCCATGTAACCATTTTAGATCACTGGTGAAGAAAACAGACTCAGAAAAACATGTGATCGGAGAGATAACAATACAACGATCCTTTCAACAGCATCACAAGCAAGGGAAAAAAAACTGAAAATTGGAATAATAAAATAACACAGCTAAAAAGCTTAAATATAAAAGGACCAATATGAGAATCATTTTGTCGGTCAAATAAAACTCTATAAAGTAACGCAATCCGAACATACTGGAATCATTTTATCTATGTTTAGCTTCTTACTTAAAAAATAACAGCCAATATGAAGTAAACAAAACGCTGCATACTGAAATCCGATGAGCATGACATTCACTGAGATATCAATGGGAAACCAATAATGGATTGACTGTTGTGAAAAAATGATATAATTTGGATCGGTACCTGTGAAAAATATACTTTTAAGGAAGTATAGAAATTTTGTTACATAAAAACAATTTCAATTTCCTTCCCTTGATTTATTAACTTCAATATCACTAATGTTGGTCTCAGAATTTACTTGCATTTCAAGCAACTTCAGTTGTTCCTCATCTTCTTGTCTAGTTTCCTGTATCACAGCCTTCGGTTTACTTGTTGATTGCTGATACATAACTCCCCCAAGCATACAAATCAAAAGTCCTACTGTACCCACCCACGTTGAGTGCTTATCCCATATCACCAAATTAATCATAACTGTCAACAATTTATTCACTATACCAAGAACAGTAAATCCAGTAGCAGAAATAGCCCTGCGGCACGAAAATCCAAAGAAAGAGATCGCAAGACCGAACAAGCATGACAACGCCACAGGCAAAACCACCGGAAACGAATGCCAATCAGACTCATCAGTGATCTCATGCTTTATCTTCTTCAGCTCACCCATTATCAACAATTCCAGCGGAAAAAGCAAAAGAGCCTCGATATTATTGTACAACACAAGACCCCAAGTATTCAATTCAATAGTTGTAACCACATGCTTTATGTAAACAAAATCTATCGTCATACTAACTAAATACGCCACCGCCCACATGTAAGCCGCAAACGTAAACTGATAATCAGTAGCAACATAAAGCACACTTCCAGCAAATATAGTTCCCAACGAAGCCCACGTCTTTAAAGACGGCCACGGCCGATGCAGGAACACCGACTCCCCTACCGCAACAAAAATCGGAACAGCCGATCGGAAAACAATGAAAGTATCCACATTGGCATGTAACAGCAACTCACTATTAGTAAACAGTGACAGATAAAAAATCACAGCAGCCGGTAAAAACCGCCACATTGTCATCAAATCAAGCTTGTCATGTTCAACAACCTTTAGCCAACCACATAGCAAAACTCCAGCAGCACTGGTGAAATACTGTAATGCGGTAAGCGCACCCGGATAAGGGAATTTCATGACAGCCCATTTGTTGATAATTGACAACAAAGATGCAGATAAACAATAACCAGCAGCAACACCATATACTGAAACTTGATGAACAATTGAAGCATACCAGTTTCCAGCAACACCATCATTCACATTCATATTCTTCACATTCAAATTACTAGTAGGGTTTTTCTCAACAACATTTGACATCTAAACAAAAAGCAAAACTATTCGCCATTAATATCAATCAAAAATATACTTAACACATTCACTATTAAAGAGTCTAGTGGTGAAACTACACACACTGAGAATCGAGGAACTATGAATCCGCGCTCACGATATCATATGTCTCTACAGTCTTTTACTATCTAAGTTGTACTTACGAGACTCAGTTAATCCTCAGGTTATCTTTTCCAAGGATAAACTAAGTTCCGTAACTACGAGTTACAACTCCGATGGTAAAAGACTGCAGATACATTTAATTTACCGGGCAGCGGATTTAAACCCGCAATTCCCCACTTCTCGGAGTGTGTAGTTTCGCTGCTAGACTCTTTATAATAATAATAAATCTAAAAAACAGATCTATATTTTTTTTTTGTTGAGTGTGGTGTAAACTAAAGCAGAGTGTGAGTAAAACGACGGGGGATTTTGCGTTTTGATATTGTTGAAGAAATGAAGAGAGAAAGAAAGCAACTAACCAGAATAGTGAAATTGAAGAGAGCGTTGCGTTGTGAAGTTGAAAGCGAAATTCTGAGTTAGTTTTGTGTCTGAATTTTTTTTCAATTTTTTTGATTCATTTTTGGGTTTTGTTCTTCTTTTAAGTAGTCTGCTTACCGTGGCTTGCAGGTTGTTATTAAAAAAGTTTGTGTGTGTGATTACAAAATATATTGTTTCCATAAATCTCGTTAATTTTTTATTAAGTAATTAAAAAATATACTGTTTCCATAAATCTCGTTGATTTTTTATTAACTAAATTGATCTTTTTTATAGGATTAGGTAATACAATACATTTATTTAATAAAAAAATTATCAGATCCTTAAAAATATTTAAGTTTAAATCTTCTTGAAAGAGGCCACCTATTATGGCATACTCCATTCTATCCATTAATATATGTTTTAACGAGTTTGATTAAAATTGTTTTACTCAAAAATCGAACTCGAATTCTCTTGAAGATTCATCATTTTACGAAGCTTATCAATCACTTAAATTTAATCACTTAATTTTTTTTTAACATTAATTTGTAAGTAATAATTTATTTGGTTCTTATTAGAATTTTTTATATAAAAAAAGAAATAAAAATCATTTTAATTACAATAACAATTATTTGGAGTTATCTAAACCTATACTTTTTTTGGTTGCATAAAATTTAGGTGAGTTAGACTCCAAGAACTCACCTAGGTCATGGCAGATTTCAAAGGCAGACTTCAAAGTTTAAAGAATGCTTACAAAGATAAAAATTGAGTTACATCGACAACAGAAGTTGAACTCATTACTTCAAATTTGATATTTTATCTCTATCTCTCTGCTAACCAATCATTATATCTCATCAAAATAATTTGTTTTAATCATTTATTTGTTAACTCTGAATATACTATAGTCACTGAAACTCAAAATCACCTATATATATTTTTCATTCAAGGGTTCCACTTAAATGTCCGAGTATGATGACTTTGATGCCATACAAGTAGGCACCATACAGAATACACTTCTATGCACCCACATAAAAGAGAGCAGGATACTTCATGGATATACGCAGATACTTATAGGTAGTATTCATGAATATGTTCCTTTCCATGCTACTGTTGACTAGCAATACTTACCAAAGCCAAAGAGTCCTATTCACATAGCAACGCCTCTATCCATACAAGCAATTCATAGCTAAGACAGGGTTAGATTTTCTCTTCCATGATGATGGACCATGTTACAAAAGAACTGCTAGACAATCATGACATACAAGGATTATGCAATACAATGTAATTCTAGATGGAATGAGAAAGCAGGAGAATATGTTCTATTCAAATACAACCAGAACTAGCACCAACTAACCAATGTCAGCCTTAAATAGCAGATCAAAATAATCATCAGCTCCACAAATTATTTATGAAACTTGCTGTACTAGTATAGTACAAGCATAAGACTTCACTAACTTGTCTCCATAGCTGGAAAATTTCTCTACTGTCATCAATACAGAATAAACCAGAAAACAGGAGCAATTTTTTTTCGAGAACCAATTTCACGCATAAAAGGGAATCCTGGCAACGATGAGAATCAATTTCATCAAAAACTATATCGTATCTTATCAGTGCATCAAATGATAGATTAAAATAGGATATGATAAGGTTATATTATCATGTCTCCTCTCGAATGATAGATTAAAATAGGATATGATAAGGTTATATTATCATGTCTATTTATCATGTGCATCAAAAAGACCCAAAAGAAAAGAGAAGTAGGAACAGAGGAAACCAGGACCGGCGGTGTAAATAAAGACTTGAGAGTTTGAACTGATAGAAATAAAGCTAATCAACAAAATCAAACTAAACATATTAAAAGAAAATTAAATTGCTGGAAATAAAACTAATCGACACCCACATTCTGGCAGTTGGCTTTTCCTCGATGTCCCAATTGAAGATGATCTACTTGCTGACATTTTTCATAAATCAAAACTCAAACTGCAAATAATTGCATAAATCAACTAACGATGAAGATAACCGCGCCATACAGATGGACACGCAAACAGAATGAAGAACAAAAGAGGAGAAACAAGAAATCACGAAGGGGATGAGGAATAAGAAATCCCTATCCTGAATTTTTATTTTTGCAATCTGGGACCAAAATGGTCTCTAACTTTACAGAATGGGAATCCAAACAAAGGGAACTAAAAATGAAAGTTGTTATATTTGGATGACAGAAAAATATATTCAAACCATACTTTATTATCAGAGATATACATATGTCTTGCTTCTTATTCAACTTCAAGACCAAATTTAATTGCACCTTTTATATGTCATAGTAAAATCTTTCCAACTTTCTGTTATACCACATATTATCTTTTTGGTACCAGACAAAGGGAGTAAAATGCTAAGACCATATAAATGTTTATAAAAATGGAGTAACTAATTGAACCAAGGGGACCAACCTTTGCACTATGTACAAAAGAGCATCCTCTCTGCATCACACTGAGGGATGATTACAAATCCTTACCTCCTATAAATCTCTGTTGAACTACACCAAAAAAAGAATAACAAATAAAAAATGAACACTATAGACAATCAAAATCCTTCAACACTAGCCTTCCTAGAGGCTGAAGCTGACTTGCGGCTTTCTTGCCTATCAAGCTCTTCCAAATAAAGGGATGAAGAAAAAGCACGAGGCGGAAGTTGAATTGACACTCCCGACCATCTTGGAGGCGAGACAGATACCAGGGCTCTGGATGATGGTGATGGAGAGAAACTTGGCCTTGGTGCAGGGTGGCTGATACCGTTAAGACTTGGTGATCTCGACATTTGTGCTGGTTCTTGCAGTGGGAATCTGCTAGAATGCTTTAAATCTTGTATCTTTTTCAGATTCTCAACAACTGTTCCCATGGTTGGTCGTTCTGATGGCTCCATTTGAAGGCATCTTTGTGCAATGTTTGCTATTGTACTCGCCGCTTTAGAAGGAAAGCGACCTTTAAGTTGAGGATCCATGATCATTGACAAACGATGATTATCAGATAAGAAAGGCCTGCTCCACTTCACCAAATTCCTCTCTTCCTTGGGGTGACGGCTATCGAGATTCTTTCTTCCTGTAAGTAGCTCTAGAAGGAAAATTCCGAAACTCCATACATTGCTCTTTGGAGTAAGCATTCCTTTCTCCAGTGTTTCCATCGATAGGTTTCCAACGGCCTGAGCAAAAACAAATTCATGACCACAAATTATGGAACAGATATTCATGATAAATATATTATATGATAGAGAATATTAGCGAAATATAATAGACTCTAGATGGATATTTTAGAGTAAAACTACAGGTCAAAGCACGTACAGACGAACTGCTTGAAATCTCTTCCTTCGGAACATGTCCAACACAACCATATCCTGAAAGCTTTGCACTGAAATCTTTGTCAATCTGAATGTTAGCTGTTGAAAATTCATTATACATTGCCTGCAGACACAAAAGAGCGATATCAACACGGAGAAAACAACACATTTGATTGAATAATAATGTGCGAAAGGAAAGTCAAAGGAAACAAAATAACTAATTATGAAATCCTTGAAATTATACAGTCCATATTATGACCTATGTACCACCGAAACTTCATATTAAAAGCATGTTCGGTGTCCGACACAGCGAAATGTGTCTATGCTCGACACCAAAGCAATATCGACACATGTGGTTACTTACAAATAAACAAGATAGGCAGGTGCTTTAGCTCTCACTGAGTGATATCAAAACTCCACATTCATACAATAAATAGAAAAGGTAGAGATAACATGAGGTTTCTTCAGTTCATAACATGACTCAATAAAATTCATACTAATTATACCTGAAAAGGCCCTTCTTCATGCAAGAAAGAAAGACCTAGAGCAGCACATATTGCAATTTTCATTCTTGTATTCCAATCAATTGATGGTCCGTCAGATCTTCCATACAATAAGCGGTCCAAGCTTCCATGGTATAGCCTCTCATAAACCAACATTCTATGTTCTGAGCCATCACCCGCGTGAAATCCTAGCAATCTACAGAGGTTTGGATGCTGCAATGATGCAAGAGTATTAACCTCATTTATGAATTCCTTCAGGCCCTGAAAAAAGACAGATACTTTTAGTCCAATTTAGAATTTTTAATACAAACAAATTCACAATACAAACAATAACTTGTTCTTATGCTTCAATCAAAAAGTATACCAATTCTTAACAGTTTTTCAGCACCACAAGGATTTCACAGCATATTAATATGCATGGATTGGAGACATAAAAGAGTAAGGAGGATAGCAAATAGAAAGAAGAACTATGCTTAGACACGGCATAAGAGAAAGCTGAATGATACACATTGAAAAAGCATAAAAATAGTCTAATTCCTTTGTTGCATTTATTGGCAAATTCAACCAAAACAAACACAATATGAGGTTAACATATAACAAATTTCATAAATAACAAAATACATAAAATGTTGAATTCTAGTCATTCTAAAAAAATAAAGGCAGCAACAATGCCCTATATTTGATAAGTTTGCACCATTAAGATGACCAAATATGCAAATAGCAATTCGTATATGCAAGAGAATACCAAGAAATGAAATTAAAATACTGCAGTACTGAGAAAAGTACCTGAGATGATGGGCGAAGGCGTGTGACAGTAGCTTCAAACTTCTTTGAACTTGAAGTTGAGGTATCATCACCAAAGGAAGCTTTATACATGGTGGATGAAAGAGATTCAGACATGTATCGATCTGAAGAGAAATTGAGGCAAGCAGCAGCAAGTTCATCATAAGAAAAGTTTCGCAGTGACCCAGTTGGTGGAAGCGGCAAAGGTCCAGAAGCAAATAAAGGACTACTAGCTGTCCCCAACTTAAAGCTTCCAACAGTCTTCAGTATACCACCACCCTTAGGAGATGGAAGCGGTAAAGGTTGTGGACTAGGCGAACGCTGCTCCTTCCATGATCCAGTCCGGTATTTCGACCCTTCTTGTTCTTCATACTCAATGGTGGCATATGCATCTTGTTCTGCTTCATCGAGACTCGATGGAGCAGACAATGCTCGTATTCTATTGTTAGTGGCTTTATTACTAGGTTGAATGGGTTTCACTCTGATCTTAAAACTAGGAGGTGCAGACTGGAGCGAGCGAGTATGAGTTTGGGGTTCGGGCAGTACTGTAGGTGAATCCTCGCCAGGGCTTACGCGTTTTACATACACAATCTGATCAGGCTTTTTCTTCTTTCTCTTCAATATAGTAAAACACCCCATTCTATGTACAGAACTAGGATGTTATAGATACCTGTTTTTGTCTGCATAAACAATAAAAGGAGCATAAATAAAAGTTGTATCTTGAACAAATGTACTGAAACTCAACGTATTCAATATCCCACAAGAAATAATGCTAACATGTGTTTTCCAAAGACATATTTTGACACTCCATTCTAAATCTCATTAAAATAAGCTAGGCACTTGATAGAGAAATACTCAAAAGAAAATGGCGAAGCATATGTCTGTCATATTTTACTCCTAAGTTATGCTTAACCATGGTTTTCAAATCATGGTAATTGTAAAACTCATGAAATATGTTTATTAAAAACATAAAGCTATATAAAATAATTTCTTCATTTCCGTTTTTTTTTTTTAAGCTAAACTAGCCCACCCAAATTGGCGCTGGGGAGAAGCGAATCAGATACCTTGAGGAGGAGCATACTCCAAGGTCCCAAGTCAACACCACCAGACCAACCCAAGTGGTTTAGGGTCATTTCCTTTTCTATGTAGATAAATTATTAGAATTATATAATTTTTTTATTTCTCAAAATCGATTACTAGATAACGGTGACAACAGCCCTAGTTTTTGCAGACAGTCATTTGTTCCTCAGTTGATGTCCATCAAAGATCCAAAAAATTGCAGCATTTGTCAATTGTCATCTCTCACTAACCCCACTACCCAGAGTGTGATAATGCCAAATCATCTTAACACCAGAGGTTTATCGTCATTAGAGCGTCAAACAACCCAATGCCCTAATTGTTGATTCACTGTATCTTTGTATATGGGCAGTGCTTGAAAACGAATCTAACTTCTAAGCACTTCTTTCAGAAGCCATCTTCATTCTTCGTAGACCTGTGCCAATGAGATTCCTGCCACACTCATTCCTCATTTCCTTTATTGTCTCTTCACAGCGGATGTTAGGTTCCCTATCCCTCAGAGATACATACTATGGGAATACAATCGAATTAATATTCCTATGATTCCAGCATAATTCCAGTGAGTTGGTGTGTGTCAGTGTGATTCTAAAAACAAATCAAAATTTCATGTGACCTATATTGTTGGATTGAGGCCTAACAACTCCATGTGACCTAAATCGTGACTCATGCAATTCTGATTACCAAGTGCCTAACAACTGTCTATGGTTCGTCCTACTGAAAAGTAACTAAACAAACATACCAAACATTTTTTTTCCATTCCTCCATTCCTTATCCCAAACTGTGTAAAAAACAGAGTAAGGCTGCATACAATACACCAAAAATGGTGAGACCTCTTCCTGAACCCTGCATATGCGGGAGCTGCGGTGCAACGGGTTACCCTTTATTCCTTATCCCAAACTATTACTAAGAGTCTAAGACTACATGATCACATAAGCATTGGTCGGTCGTATCCTTAATTGCATGTAAATCACAACAATTATTGAAAATTAGTTAATCGATCGCCTTATAAACCTCATTTCCAATTTGTATCCAATATCCACCGCACTCCAAAAAAATGGTTTAATCAAATTACATAATCTTTTCCATTTCACTTCCAAATTTCTATAACAAATATTTAATAAATAAAAGCAAAAAATAAAATAAATAATAGTATAAATGCTTATTTGCAAATAAATAGAACTACCCAAATTCTAAAACCTTACTAGTTTAACTGCATGAATCTCACCCACAATAATTAAGCTACATCAATACAACACAGATCCATAGTATCAAATAAATTTCAATATAAACCACCTTATTCAATATATAAAGTTAACAAAAAAAAAATGAAATTTTTAATCCAAAACATTCATCCCCACCAATAATTTTCTAAAGAAAGAAAAAACCAAATAAATAAAATGAGCAGTACTACAAAATAACCCAAGAAATTGGAGAAAAACATTAATACAAAAAAATCAAAATTCATAATCAAAATTACATAAAAAAAAAAAAGCTAAAATTACATGAATCAAAGGGAAAGTAAGAAAATTGAAGAAACCTGAACGAGAAATTGTAGCTCATGCAAATCACAGTGAAGCGATCGCGGGTTGAAGAAATGGGTAAAAATCGAAACTTTTTTGTGGTTCTGATTCTTCCACGAAAAAAACTGTTACAGAGTCAAAGAAAGCAGATTGAAAAAGCTGCGAAGTGAAGGTTTTGGAGAGAGAAAGTTGAAGAATGTTGAGAAATGTAGAGAGAGAACGAGAGAGAATAGTTCTTACATATATGAGAGAAAATGGAAAATTAAATGAAGTAATTTAACATTGGTCAAACATATTCAAAATCATATTTAATTTATGTCATTAAGATATAGTTTTCACATTAAACACCCATGACCAAAACTAAATGTGTTTTCAATCCAAAAAAAAATCAATGACTCATGCAACTTTCACATTAATGTGAAAATTTGTTTGATATGAATAAGATATGAAAATATTTATCATCGTTCCTTAAATTTTAAAGTTTATCCTGATTTTAATGAACTTTGGAGTTACGTTGATTTAAACTTTTATGAAACTAAACAACAAAATGTTGCTCGAGATTTGTTTTTCCTTTTTAAACATTGTCCATTTGGATGATATTTGTATGCATTGGTACTAGAAAAAGGTGTAGATACACTAAATTACATATCATCTTTTACATATATTAGGAAAAAAAAATTACATATGTAATAATATTGTTTCTTAAAATACATTAAATATTTAGTCAAACATATACTTGTATATATTAAAAGTAAACAAAAGCTTTTTTCAAAAAAAAAAAGTTATATATTTCCTCCGATCGTAAATATACATAAGAAAACATCCATGAATAACACTTTTTATTTTGACTAAAAAAATATACTCTTTTATGTTTATGAAAGTTCTAATGAATGACATTTATTTTCTCCAACATACATAACACTTTTTTTTATTATAGACGGAGTTACAAACACCGTCTGAATGCTCATAGACATAAAGGGAAATTCATAGATAACCATGGACAAATATCAACCCATTTATTTTGGTATTTCTAATGACTTTAGAGGTAACAAATTTGAGACATGTTAGACACTAAATTTAAGTATGAGAAATGCTAACGATTGCCTTCGGAATTCTTCAAGAACCTTTAATAATAAGATTTTATGAAAACTTGTATAATCAATGCATTAAAATTTGTAATATTTAACTTTTTGAAGAATACTTTTTAAATTTAAAGAGTGTTATGAGACACTCGTTAACAAAACCCTTTAAGTATCTCTTTCATTTGGAATTCAACATTTATTCGTTACATTGTGAGAGTATATCCCCTTGCAGTAGATCAATCTTTTGTTGGTACATAATGACACTTTTAATTAATAATACACTTATGTTTTTTATGAGATAAAACATTTATTTTATTTAACTATAGTTGTTATATCGTAACTTTGGCTCAAATGGTAGTGTAAGAACATTTAATTTATGGGTCATGTTAACTAGTGCCCGAGCATCTAAAAATGGAAAGAAAAACAAAGTCAGCATTAAAAGCAACTTTTTTCAAGTTTCAAAAAAGAAAATACACAATTTTCAAAAAAAAAAAACATTTCCTTTTATATTTCTTGACTAGTGCCCTAGGGAATCGGTTAACATTTCCCTTAAATTATTAGAATGCAGATTCAATCACACTATTTTTCACATTTTCAAACTTATAAATTACACGTATAAGATAAGATTCTCGCCACGAGATTATTTTGACCAAAAAAGTTTAAATCCATGGTTTGTCTATTGGTGGAAATGCGTGTCGCTTGGCTTTTTGGGAACCACTTATTAAGTGCATAAAGTCTAGATTGTAAGGATGGAGTTCGAGATATTTGTCTTTGGGTGGTCGGCTGGTTCTGTTGAAGTTTGTCCTGTCAAAAAATTG
>Ga0228710_1005511_pt1 | contig 19621 bp, 9 predicted proteins | sample MedpolnodulmetaG_FD_177995 | JGI IMG/M metagenome (GOLD analysis project Ga0228710, IMG submission 177995) | Root nodule microbial communities from Medicago polymorpha collected in Santa Monica, California, United States - pink nodules | ecosystem: Host-associated > Plants > Roots > Nodule... | reverse complement strand
GAACTACGAGGTTTTGATCCCTCACGGGTACGTAGGCAAAGGACCTAGTCCTTCCAAATCAATAAAAAATGTAGATAAATAGGTCTCTCTTTTTCTTTATCACTTTTAATTCCTTCTTTTAAACAAATAAAAGCAAGCAAGTTATAGCACAAAAGTTAAATAAAATCAAGAGGTTCCCATAGAATACTATGGATATTTAGGGTGCTAACACCTTCCCTAAATATAACTAACCCCCGAACCCAAAGGGGTAGTTTGAACTTTTTCCCCCTTTTCTTAAAAAACAAATGTTCGGTCGTGAAATAAAAATTAGTGAGTCTATGCTAATAAAATAGCTTGACCTCCAAAAAATGACGCGACAGAGGTGAACAAGGCCGAAAGTATATTCAACACTATGGCTCAAATCGGAGTGGCTCTTGACGTTCATAGTTACAATATCATGATTAGTGGATTTTGTAAGATTAAAATGGTGGATGAAGCCATGAAACTCTTTGAAGAAATGCATTGCAAACAAATTTTTCCTGATGTGGTGACATACAATTCCCTTATTGATGGTTTGTGCAAATCGGGAAGAATCTCATATGCTTTGAAACTTATCGGTGAGATGCATGATAAAGGTCAACCACCTAATATAATTACTTACAATTCTTTATTGGATGCTTTATGTAAAAACTATCATGTTGACAAGGCAATTGAATTGTTAACAAAACTGACCACAATATACAACCAAGTGTGTGCACATACAATATTCTTATCAATGGATTATGCAAAAGTGGAAGACTAAAGGATGCACAAAAAGTTTTTGAAGATGTTGATGTGTATACATATAATACTATGATCAAGGGATTTTGTAAGAAGGGCTTGTTTGATGGGGCATTGGCCATGGTATCAAAAATGAAAGCCAGTGGTTGCATTCCAGATGCTAAAACTTTTGAAATAATTATCCGTTCTTTGTTTGATAAAGGTGAATATGATAAAGCAAAGAAACTTCGTGAAATGATTGTAAGAGGTCTACTATAACAATGATTAGGTAAGATGGTTTTCTTGTTACACATTGTTATTTTGAATTTATATTTCAACTTCATGTCATTGTTTTGTTTTTGTTTTTGCTTAGCCTAATGAGAAACAAACATTTGCAGTTTGCTATTGTTGTTTCTTTTGTTAAGTGTGTTTACACTTAAAAAACTGAGAGATTGGTGAGTTTCAAGTTGAGGGAAGTGGTAGAATATAATTGTTATTGTTATCTTTGGATTTTACAACTTCTACTACACTTTCTCTAGAACACTGCAGAGTGTAGTGTGACATGACTAGCATAGAGAGAAGTCGATGAGAAGTGATTTATATTATTGACTCAAAACCATTATTAGCTTCAAGAGATCTGAAATTTAAGCCAGGACCGTCTGCATTATACAAAATGGAATTCACATCTCCTTGTGTTGCACCAGTATAGTTTAAATCTGCACCTGAATAGGGTGATATCGTAGCAGAAGTTGGCTGAAGATGATTTTGTGCCGAAGAAGTTACAAGTTTTAGACTCTTGAATATTATTTAAAAAATAATAATACTAACAATGTCATGACAAAAATGGAAAATTGTAGGGATTGCTCCAGACTTTAAACATGTAACTGAGTAAGGCGAGGCCTTGGAACAGGAGAGGAAGATGGCGAGAGAATTTCTTATTTCTGTTTGTGACAAAAACATAGTTACAAGGCAGAATGCTGATGTTTGCAGCATGGAGGTGAACATCTACAATAACAACAGAAAAGATGCTTGCACTAGTAAGTGTTCATGTTCTATCTTTAACCCTTAAGGGAAGAATCAAAAGGGAAAGATCACCCTTCTGAATTCAGACTGATTCCATGTATTACAGATAACGATTTTCACATAACAGTTTCTTTGGAATACTTACTTATACTTCTGCATAATGATTCTAGCCTTACTATGGCTAACGATTTTAGAATTCTACACTTAAGGTTGAATTGCTAAGACCTGTGTTGCACACACAACAGGCACAAGCATGGCCCTTAAGTTGCTGTGTACTTAAACATAAGAGAAGTGTCGAGAATTGGGAAGGTCATGGAATTGCTACGAGGAGCACAACATAGTGTAGATCTTGATGCTTGTAGGAAGCATGATTCTCTTTGCTGCACAAATGCAAACTTGTAGTTTTGTATGATTTTAGGATGAATTGATTCCCCAAAATGTAGTTACCTGAATGGTATTAGAAAGGTAGCCTAGAATGCTATCTTTTATGCTTCTTTATTTCAAGAAGCAATAAGGTTCTAATACTAGCATACATGATAAAAATAAATATTAAATTGTAACTAGGTGATTAGAGATTTAATTTCAAGTGAAGTGAATCAAAATTAAATTCACACTACAAGATATGCTGTTATATCTCTTTTCCGTAGGTTAGAAACTACAAGACATAAATGAATTCAATGGAGATAATTTGATATTTATATATGTATATTTAGGTACACGAAGCTTCAGTTCAAAAAGAAGTGAAGAGCAATATATAAAATTGGACTAAGGTAAAGTCAATTTTCTGCAACTTTTAGCTGATATGCCTACAGTTTGGAAAGTTTCCCTACTTCATCAATCTCTAAAAAATTGGGACAATTATGTAGTGCTTATGAAACTTTTAACTGAATTTCTGAATGAGTCATGTACTAAACATGGTCTGGTTGAGCTTTGAATGTTAAATTTTATTATTGGAAGGATTATATGTTGTTTGCTCTGATTGAAATCTTGCTTAAATGAAGTCTATGTTTTGATAGATGTGGTGTAAAATCGTAGACTAGAGTTGCATATGATGCATTCACTTTGCTTAAAATTGGAGGGGTTAAGGCTTGTTGTGCATAGAATATATTGGCAACAGAGTGTATAGGGACTTGCCATCGTGAAGCGCCACCGTCCACCAGCCAGAAGCGCCACCCACTGACCACTGTCATCGCGAACAGAAGTACCGTTGTGAATAGGAGCGCCGCCCAAATAATCAACATGGATTTGGAATTCAATGTATGACTTGTATTGATTTGAATTATCACTAGTGAAGGACACAAATGTTGTACTTAGAGTAGTAATACCATTTGAAAAAGACAACTAACTAATTGGGGAAGTGGCTGTACTAGAATTTATCACGAGGGGGGAACTTGTTCTATCTTTCTGCTAAAATTAAAACTTGTAAGATTTGTTATTGAACGCCGCTTATAGTCTTGAAGAATTCTTTTCTTTTACAAACATATTAGTTGAGATGAGAACCATCTCTGAGACTAAGAGCAAGATTTCCACCAAAAAAAGAAAAGAATGTATCCAAGAGTCCTATGATAGTGTAGTAGCAGAAACACTTTGTCTTGCTTGTGATGCATAGAAAGCATTTTACATGACAGTACCACAAGAAACTACAATTGATCTAGTGTGATAGTGATTTAAGTCAATGTTTCTTCAAAATGTACAAGTACAACAGATTTAAGGTCATCGACCATGATCTGGATCGCGGCATGAAGATTTTCTATGTCAAGAACCTTCCAAATGAATGGAAGATAAACGAACCTTTGAGTCTTCCAGGGTAGCATCGAGTGTGAATAATTGGTTGCATAAGGCCATTTCTTCATCTGTTTTTCATCGAACCTAGGGAAATCGACCTTTGAGATACATGTTGCATAAGGCTGTTGGCGACCACTGTTGCAACTTCCTTTGTGAGATTTGTTTTGGTGCGATGAGTACTCATCTTGCTATGTTGCGTGATTACAAGTTTGAGAAAGAGGTCAAGAACTCAAGCTCTGACTACCAATAGAATATACGAACAATTAATATTTGTCTATAAACACTATAAATTAAAACATGATGTAGGAGGTAAAATATGTTTCCACGAGTCACAATGTAGCACTTATTATGCTACTTGAAAGTAGATTGGTATAGCATACACAAAACAAGTGCAAGAAATAACAATGTCTATAATCCGAAAATTTATTGCTTATTGGATAACAATGCTTGTCTAAAAGTACCATTGAGGTAACAGGGACAAACAAAAATGAAAATGGATCCAAAACATTAAACGTAAGGTATAATAATTACACGAGTCAATCTCATATTTTAACAAAGCGAACATCACTCTGTCCCAATGCTGTTCCACTGGCAAGACATTTGCGTTGACGGATTTCTTTGTATACATGGATTGCAGGACAGATGATAACACTTCACATTCACAACCTGCCAAATACAGATCAAACTCTTAGTTAGCTAAAGCTGTTGTGATAAATTTGATTTAGCCTTTTTCAAACTTCAAAAAGATTAGTCTCCGTAAATGCTTAGTCAAGAAAACAAGCTAAATCAGCTATGTAATTTATCCATCTCAAAACAATCACAATACCAAAAAAAATAACATGTGCCTTTGTAGAAAATAGCTTAAGTGAGCGCTTAATCGATAAACTATACTAGGGAGCTTAATTTAGCTCTTATTTGTAAGCTACAATAAAGAATTTGTTTAAATAAGCTAAAAACAACTTTTGAATAGGTCAGAACTTATTTTTAAGAATGCATCCAAATAAAAAATATAAATGCTTACAAAATGAGATGGTTAAAATAAGCTCTTTCAAACACTCCCAAGTTAATTTAACCATAAAAGTAAAAACTACAGTTGGATAAGTTGGCCTGTTTTTACCTCCTTTGGACGGTCAGTAAAGACAGTCCACTTGATAATGTTTTTTGCAAACTCTTATTTCTTCTTCAAGTTGTTGTACTGCGGTTTCTCCAGTTTCAGAATTCAGCTCAACAATTTGGTTGTTCACTTCCATTAGTTCTTCCTCCAGCTTCTTCCGTGAACTCCTGCATGACATGATTGGATGAGTATGTGTTGAACCAATTGAGAGGTCATTTCATACGAGATATTCATTTTTCAAAGTCAATCATATTATCAATGTATAACATTACCACAGATCTCATATATTAAAAAGTTTGCACCAAACTTTGCATAATCCAAACAAAGTACAAGACATAGCGTACTTGTACTATAGCACTTGCATTTCACCTAGACGAGTAAAAGAATCTCTTTTTGATATTGTGTGTGAAAATACACCATCTAATAATCTACAAGTTTAACCAAACTCTACTTTCTTTCTGTTTTTTAAAAACCAAACTGTGAAAATTTGTCGAGTTTTATAAAATATATGATATATGAGTTTACTCAAACCAAGCAACCACGGGAAAGTAAGCCGGCATCAGAATTGAACCATATACCAAGGTTCTTGATCTTGAGCTCAAAGCATCCAAGATATTTCTGATCCCTCCCAGTTTACTCAAGCCTGAACTGATATCACTAAATCATGGATTATACAAACTTACGGCGGCTCTAGGATCATAATTGGAATTAAAAATATATAAAACAAGCTAAACCTCTCGTCGTGGAGTGTAGTTTGAACCCTGATGTGAATACTTCTGTTTAAATATATGTTTCAGATCTAGACTTGATCGAGACTAAGAGAAAAAAAATACCTTTCACTATCCAATTCCTTCTCTGAAGCTGAAGCAACAAACATGAGCAATTTCAACTCATTCTCAGCATCAGCCAATTCCCACCTGGCAAACTCGGCTGCGAGGTGTTTTTCATCTTGAGTGCATTTAGCAGCGTTTGATATAGTGCGTTGTTTAAAAATTAGTCATAGACAATCTTGAAGGTCTCTAAAATCCTAATGCAGATAAGGTGCAGATACACATGCAAAACATAAAACAAAGGGAAAAAAAACATCGCAATCAAATCTTATTCAGTTACAAACATGATTTAAAATATAAGTGACACTCAGTTAAATTTAATTTCAAATGAGGAAAATAGAAATTAATATTGTTTGCTACACAACTGAGGCATTGAAGAACAAATTTCCTACAGATAAAGAAAAACACGAAGGTAAAAGCCAAGGTAGACTTACCAATGTTTTTGAAGTCTTCAATCCCAAACCTGTTCAGTACATTTGTTTGCAAGGCTCTTCAGTTCGCTTGTCCGCTTCAAAAAAAAGGAACCAATAAACCTTAATGCTTAAAAAGTACGTATGGTATAAATTCAAGGACAAGAACCAACCTTAAATTCTTGCAGAATACTTCAAGGACTAAGTCATTAAATTCAAAGAGGTGTAAGTCAACAAAAGATATTCCAGTTTAGTAGGTAACACTTAGAACTTAGGTTGGGTCTAACTCAACCCTTACAAACTGGGTTGCAAGGTGATGACTGCGTACTCAAATAACTTCTTCGAGTTGATAGTATCCCTCACATGGATCTCATGAGATCTTTCAGGATGGAGAAAATGAGGCCCAACAAAAAGATCGCAAGAGTTGGGACTGTGCTTTGTGACGACCTCTTGAAGCGAGCAAGCCAATCATGGTGCACATCGCAGGGATCAAACAGGACAATACGAACACATGAGAGTCCATGTAAGAAGATATTATCAACCCGAAGAAGCTATTGCGGGTTCGCAAGGGTTGATTTACGCCGAACCCAAATTCTAAAAGTACCACATTTTATCATTTACTAACCACATTGTTTTCTATATACAGCAGGCATGATTTATTACAACAAAATTGTAAATGTTCTTTTGATGACTTGCACCAAATTGGAATTTGTGCATTCATTTCCTATAAATTAACATGCACACAGAACTGTCAGTTTCAGTAAGCATAAATTCATTGGAATCAACCAAGTCAAAACAATTTTCCTGCCTTTTTTCCCAAACCGCTAACATTTGAGTGAATCATTTTGTAAAAATTAACAACAAAAATTAAGACAGCTTATTAGACTTGCACTTCCAACCTCTACACTATGTAAAAGTAACTATACAAAGATCGTCACATACTCAAATTATCTAGATAAATTGCAGTAAAAGACCTATCAAAAGTAGGTGAGAAAGAAAATGAAATGGAACTTTGTGTGTCCACTCAATTTCGCTATAACTGTGCGTCCATCATCCCCATTTCTTTAGATAAAGCTGAAGCCATCACACGAATCTCAACTTTCATATCTTTTATCCCTGAAACATTTAATATTGTAAGAACCAAGGAGATCTAAACATACACAATGCAAATCTAAATAGAGAAATGTGATATGCAAACCATTATCTTGTTTGGCTTCTTCCATCTTAATTTCAAGATCAATCTCTAACTGTTCTTACTTTGATTCATTGGAATCAACCAAGTCATATTTACTTGATACGAGATTTACAAGAAACAAACTACCAATCCCTATTTATACTTTAACTGGACTCTCAGTCATGATTAAATGAGGAAACAAATCATGAAATATAAAGAAATATTGCAGGCCTCCTTTCTTGTCATAACATAGATCTTAGACATTTGGATGATAACATCTGCAAACCCAAGTATAAATAAAAACAAAAGATCAATTATACATATTTCCTTATGCAATCCAACATCAATGATATATGGTAGAGAACTATCAATTCAATCCTTAATAGAAACAATATAGTACAATCATGGCATAGTATCTCATATCTAATATACCTTCCGTAGATAAATCTCCATGTAAAACCTGGCTTATATCCTCAATTCTTTCCATATGATCATCAATGGTATCTTGAATGAGTTTCAACAACTCCCTAGTAGATAACCGACGCAAAGCAAAGGCTTCCTCAACATAATTTGTAATCTCATCATTAATTCATCCCTCAATAGAATCTTTCTAGATTAATCTACAGAGAAGTAGATCATCCGAAGGACATGAAAGGAAGGAAACTTAGAAAGAAAGTAAAGTCACTCTATCGGTTTTTCTTAATACTGCACAGAATAACTTGATGTGTGTGTATCAAGATAATCCAAAGTTTCCAAATAATCTTTGTCTCTTCAAGCTTGTATCCCGAGGAGACTCATATCATCAACCAACTAGAAAAGCAAACAAGTTAAGCCAACATGCACATCGTTCTAGAATATGAGAAAAGTTCCTAGCCTTCCAACTAAGATCCACAACAGGGTCACCATAACATGCACTACTAATGGTTGTGTTACATTTGTAAGAGGAAATAACAAACTTGAATAGACGGAAAAATCGACAGAAATCAGAGCATGACGATAAATAATAACCTGATCCCGGTGTTGGTTGAATGCAATATTAATATGCCATCGTATGAATTTTGCCTTTCTTCTAATTTTCTAGTTTTTTTCTTCAAGATCCTGTATAGCCTGTTTTTTGACTTCTGTTTGCTGAACAAGCTACAAATTCTGGAGTTGTAAGATACCTGCATCAGCCTAAATGAAGCATCTTGAGTTACAAGTCATAGTTAGAAACTAACTTGTTGCCAACACACAGATAGAGATTGTCAGTGACAATAAACATTAAAACCAGACAGTCTTTTCTTTCACCTCTAGAACTCTTGCCAAGCAATTTGAAACCGGAAAAACCTTTGATCAAACATATATTTCCCTTTTTTTTTAAAAAAAAACATACACTACTTTTTAAAATGAAGGATTATCAATGACATGAAAAAACATTCCTTTTTCAAAAATATTAAGCACACAACAAGCAGTTTTAACCCCAAAAATTACACCAAACAAATTTAACATACATAATAACATAATGTATAGAATCACCTAACAACTCCTTAATATCACCTAACATTTGTTGCCCACACTTCTATTTATAAATCTTCACTTTACTTTCATTTTTATCGATGTGGAGCGTTTGAGTTATCTTAAATGTGAATGCAAGGGACATGGGGCATCCTCAGTTCAGTCTGCAGCATCACCGGAAGAAGTTATGTTAAATATGGATTACAAAAATTAACTAAGATCTCAACAAGTTGGTTATTGATTGTTTCATTAACTTATTGTCATGTCACAACTCACAACTACAGTGGCAGAGCCTACATTGATTTATCGTAGTGTGATCTCAATTAATTTCTCCTTGACTCACTGTGTTCTTTATAATTTATCACCCACTATCATGTTTATTTGTGAGAGAACTAATATGACTGATACTGCTCACACCCCAAATAATCCAAATTACACCCCAAAATTACTAATATACCCTTTTATTAAAATAAAAACTTCAATTTAATTCAAAACCCACAAAACACATTTCACATATTCTCTTCAAAAGAAAAGTTCACTTATTCCTTCAAACCCAGAAAGAAGCACGCACACACTTGGACACCTTCATCTTCTTCCTTCCGCTCGGGTATCATCTTCAAGAGCAGCCAATCGCGTCGATCGCTCGCATGTCTTCTCCATTAGGGTTTGTAAGTTTTCAATTCTTCATCTCTTTTGACATGCACGCGTGTATCCGATCTTCTAATTGCTTCAGTTTTAGCGATTTATCATTTTCTTAATTTGACTGTGTTGATTCTATGTATACGTAAATTATTAAGTTTACATAGTTTATGTAAACTCAGTTTACATGAGTTAAGTAAACTAAGTTTACGTGTACATGTTCACGTGTTCACCCACATTGTAAACCGAGTTTACTTAGTTTACTTAAACTCAATTTACATAAGGTAAATAAACTAACGTAAATTCATTTTACGCAGTTTATGTAAACTGAGTTTACATACGCCATGTAAACTTAGTTTACATAAGTTAAGTAAACTAGCGTGTAAATTCAGTTTACACAGTTTATGTAAACTGAGTTTACTTATTTCATGTAAACTGAGTTTACGTGTACATGTATAACTTGAATTACTCTATGTAATCTTAAATTACTTACTCCTTTTTAGAATATTTACGTAAATTAAATTCACTTGTGACCTATGTAAACTTAAATTACGTTACCCTGTCCATGTAAACTTAAATCACATAATACCATGGAACAAACAAAACGACATCGACAAACATCCATGGTGAAATTAACAACATCGACATCGACATGGTGAAATTAACAACATCGAATACATCATAGAGCAAACGATAAATAGAATCTCGAAGAAATTTATGAAACTCACTTACTTGTATGAATAGAGTACGGATCAATGGAAAAAATGTTGACTCAATTGACAATTTTAGTAAGTATTGATTGCATATCCATGGTGGTTTGTGGGTGAAAAAAAGGATAAAGGTTAAAAGTGATAATGAAAAAAAGGTTTTAAGAAATTTATATGAAGAGGGCAAGCTCGGTATTATTGTAAAAAATTTTAAAAAAATTGGGTGTAACTAGAACTATATGGGGTGAGACTAGAAAAAGTCAACTAATATTAACAACATAATAAGCACGGATACAGAACAGCCACCGGACACAATCCGGACAATTACACATTTACACCTATAATAATTTGAAAAAATGAAATGATCCAATATAATCACATGGATCGGTGTGACACGTGTCGGACACATGACACGTCTCCGATAACAAGTGTCAGTGTTACAAAGCTTATGCTATAACACACTCAATCAAATGCAAACAGATAAATTCAAAACAAAAATGCAATCCCATCTCTAAAAATTCAATTACACACTCAAAATAAAAATTTCATATCTGAAGATTCAATTACATACACAACATAAACGAAAAATTCAAAACAATATCACAACATAATAACAAGATTAAACAACAATCTATAACGAAAAAAATGAGAGAAAGAAAAAAGGTTATATTTTTTACTGCTAGGAGAAATAGTTGGTTGAATTTCGTAAAACGCAGAAAGAAACAGGCGTGACAAGATGAGCCTTTTCCATTTCGATTCTGAAATATTAAAAAAAAACAAAACCAAACGAAGCATTAGGATTAAGAGGAAGAAGATGAAAAAAAATATGAAATTGTTCTTCGTTTTCTGAAAGAAATGAAGACGGTAGAAAGATCTTACGTAGTAAGTATTCAAAAACATTTGAATGAGATGACCTCTTCTAGTTTATCAACGATCTTGGGCTTGAACCTAAACTTAGACACGCAACAACGTTAAAATGTGTGGATTAGTTTTCACAATTATACGCAGAGGATAACTAATTTATGAGTAAAAAAACTGTGTTATTTGAACAACCAGGAGATAGAGGATATTATGAGACATTTTCTATATATAAAGAAAATGAAAATTAAGTAGAAAAGTGAATAACAACTTCCTTTTTAAGTTCTTGGGAAGAAAAAAAAAATCCTTTTTAAGTCTTCTGTCAAAAATAAAAAATTTCATTTTTAAGTCTCTTAAAAAAGAATATATTTTAAGTTGTTTCCAAATAACATTTATGTCCTTTTTAAACTTTTTAATATAATTATATTGTGTTTTATAGTATTTTTCATTTAATAATGAAATTTATGTATATATAGTAAAATTTAAATAAAATCAGATATCTTTTGTAATCTTAACAATTAATTGTGATTTTTTACAGAATTTTAATTGTGATTCTTTTAACATAAGCAATTAATTGTAATTTATGGTTTTACCTTTTTTGAATAAATAAATCTTATAATAAAGTATATTATAAAAATAGTTCAATGGACTAAGTTAATGTGATTAGTCAACAACCATACTATTCAAAGAGTTATAAGACATTTATTAAAAAAAAAGTTATAATAAGACATATTCTATAAGAGAGAGATTTAAAATAGTTGATAAAATCAAATATCCTTTATTTTTTTTAATTAAATCAATTAATTTTTAAGTATTTCCCAAATAACATTTTTTTTTTGACGATTTTACCAAATAACATTTCATATCATTTACTTCAATGCTTAAAAAAAATATCGTTTACTTCAACAAATGAAAAACATTTCATGTCCTTCTTAATAGAACCAGTAATAGACCCGTGCTTCCACACAGGTCTTATAACATTGCAGTAATCATATAAAAAATAATTTCATTGTTAATATTGTCAAATATTTAAAGATTTTGAAGGAAAATTATCAATATTAATATAATGTTTCTGTTGAATATTTTTTTCCTTATATATAGAAAAATATGTTAAATATCTGAATCACGTATGTTGTGGATATTATTTTCTTATTTACGCGAAAACAAAATTTTACATACATATATGAGAAAGTTAATAAAATAATTTTTTTTAAAACTCATGATTATTTTTAAAAATATTAAAATTAATATAATGTTTTCTATTAATTTTTTTTATTTGCAAAACACCGTTCACTGTTTGTGCCGCACCCGTTGCACATTTTATGCGTTTTATCTGCATAAACAAATTTTATGTAAATATATGAGAAAATTGATATGATAAAATTGTGGAAACTCATTAATATTATGAAAATATAAACATTAATATAGTATTTCGATTGAATAACTTTTTATTTTTTATGCAAAATATCGTTCAATGTTTGCACCGCACCTGTTGCAAATTTTATGTGATTATATATGCATAAATAAATTTTTATGTACATATATGAGAAAATCGATATGATAAAATTTTAGAAACTCATGACTATTTTCAAAATATCAACATCAATGCATTGTTTCTATTAAATATTTTTTTGTTTTATATGCAAAATACCGTTCAATGTTTACGCCGCACCCGTTGCAGATTTTATGCGTTTTATCTGCAGAAACAAATGTTTATGTAAATATATGAGAAAGTTGATATGATAAAATTGTGGAAACTGGTTAATATTGTCAAAATATAAACATTAATATAGTGTTTCTATTGATTTTTTATTTATTAAAATCAATATGATAAAAATTTGAAAACTCGACTATTTTCAGAATATTAACATTAATGTAATGTTTCTATTAAATAATTTTTTATTTTATATTTAAAACACTGTTAAATATTTGCACCGCACTTGTTGAGGATTTTATATGCTTATATATGCAGTTTTTTTTTTATGTAACGATGTGTGATAGTCGATATGATAAAATTTGAAAAACTCGTGACTATTTTCTAAACATCAACATCATTGTATGTATTGTTTCTCCAAAATATTGTTATATGTTTACACCGTACTCATTGTAGAATTTATTTGCCCATATCTCTGAAATCAAATGGTAAGATAGTCGTCTGTAATTATCATGATAATATATTGGCGTTTAAAAAGGATAATTTTGAAATTTTGATGGATTTCGATTTTTATATATTGTTTTTTTAAATAATTTTTGTATATATTGATAGTAGATTAAACAAAAAAAATAATATTTTAAAATTAAAAGTATTTTTTGATGAAAAAATTAAAATTAAAAGTATTCCAAAGACTTGTTAATTTTGCATCCAAAAAACAAATAAATTTGTTATATCCACCTATCCGTGGAAGTGCAAATTAGTTACAATTTTTTTTTAGAGAAAAAATAATTGGCTACACCTTTTAGTTTTTAATTAAAAGACAAATAATATCTTAAAAGTATTCCAAAGACTTATTAATTTTGCATCCCAAAAAACAAATATGCATGAAAATTCGTGGATAATTTCATAGGATTTATTTTTAAGTCATATTTAAAAAAAAAATGATTCTATTGTTATCCGTGAAATATTTGTTAGACAAGTGATGACCATTATCCGTAAAAAAAATTAACTAATTAATTAATTTCATAGTTATCCAAGGAAATTTGTTACATTGTGATGATCATTATCCATAATTATTTTTTTTAAAAAAATTAAATTAAATTTTGCAAAATGACCATTATGCACATAAAATTAAGGAGATCATGAGTTTTGAAGAGGACGATTATGAAATTTTGCTGTACTTCAACTTTCATATATTGTTAGTAGATTTTAATTGTGATTATACATAAAAAATGAATTGTTCTTAATCTTTTTGAATAAATATGTTTTTAATCCCAATAAAATCACGACCTTCTAAGTTTAGTCCCCTTTAAATTTTAATGATAAGTTTAGTTCTTCATAATATCACAGTTTGTAAGAATAGTCTATATTATAAAACTTTTTACAAAAAATTGATATTTTTAGTCCTCAAAATAATCCATATAAAATAAAAATAAAGGCTAAAATTGATTATTTTTTAGGGACTAAACTTGAAATTGTAATTATGTAAGGATTAAAAACATATTTAATTTTTTTCTGAGTAAATAAATCTTATCATAAATTATATTTAAAAGAATCATTTCAATGGACCAAATCAATGTGATAGTCACCAACTATGTGATTCAGAGAACTCTAAATATATTCCACCAACAAAAAAAAAAGAATAATGAAAAGTAAAGGAAAATTATAAAAGTAATCAGCAACTTCCTTTTTAAATCCCGTCAAAATTTTAAGTCATATTCAAAGTGACACTTATGTCTTTTTAATTTTAAATATAATTTATGATAAGATTTATTTTTCAACAATATATAGTAAAATTAAAATAAAGTTATATATCAGCTATAATATTAACAATTAATTAATTGTTATATTTTTTCAAAGAATTTTAATTGTGATTCTTTTAACATTAACAATTAATTGTAATTTTTTTTAGTTTTCTGAATAAATAAATGTTATATAAATTTTATTAAAAAACACTAGTTCAATGGGCCAAATTAATGTGCTTAGTCATTAATCATGTGATTAAGAGAATTATGAAATATATTCTATTAACCATGAGTGGTGGAGACACCCACTGATATGTATGGGCATTTCTTTGTAATTACTTTGTTACTCTGCGGCAGCTCGCCTTTCCTTTTGGCCTTGCTGCCATTGTACTAACTCTTACTGACTTCTCTTGGCATTCCTTGTGCAGGGAGGATCACTTTTGTTGTGTTAATATATATCTCATTTTGACTTGTTCAATAAAAAAATATATTCTATAAAAAAAGACAGAGATATAAGGGAGAGTTACATTGGAAAAAAGAGTGATGAAAGTTATTCCTATATACACTACGATGACAGTTGTTATTCATAAGTCTTGTATCGAAGAGATTCAGAGATTGCAAGGGAAGATTATTTGGGGTGAATATGATAATGAGAGAAAGTGTCATGAAGTGGGTTGGGAGAAGGTGATTAAGCCGAAAGAGATGTGTAGCCTTGTGCTTCGAAGATTAGATTTGATGAACAAGGCTTGTATTTTAAAGTTGATCTGACAACTTCATTCTGGAGCAAAGTATAAATGAAGTGAGAGTATGAAGGATTTTGTAGATAGATCTTTGAGCTCTAGTTTATGGAAGGTCATTGTTAAATTGTGACCTAATTTAACTAAGTGCTGCTTTTGGTATTTGGGGGACGGTAGGAGTGTGGAGGCTTGGAGTTGTGCATGGATTGATTTGGAAGTTCATGTAAATGATATGAATTTGCAAATTTATGATGATATTAAACATGTAAAAGTTCTTGATTTTGTATCAAATAGTGGCATGTGGATTCTCTATTAAACATGTAAAAGTTCTTGAATTTGCAAATTTATATCTTGATTTTGTATCAAATAGTATCAAATTTATGATGATATTAAACATGTAAAAGTAGATGAATTGAATGAGGATTCTCTAGTGGTTTTTAATGTCTTTTCTAATAATGAGAATGGAATCCCGATCGGTTGGTCATTGGTTGTGAAGATTCGTCGATTGTTTGAGTTGGAATGGGAGGTAGTGGCGCATCACTCTTACCATTAAGCCAATCAATGTGCTGATGTTTTGGCAAACTTCAAATGCTTGAATGCTGATATTGTTTATTAGGAGACTTGTCTGGGTCAATTCTCTCTTTTGATTCCTGCTGATATTAGGGGATTTACTACCCCGTGTTTAGTTCCTTTGTAGCGTCTTTTTTCCCCATGTTTTGATCCTCTATTTAATAAAAAAAAAGTATATAACAACATCCATTTTAAGTCCAATAAAAAAATCGCTTTTATGTCATTTTCAAATAGATTTATGTCCTTTTTATCAAAGCATTAAACGCAAAACATATGAAAATTAAATATAACTGATACCATAATTGAGTAAAGAAGTAACATAAATGAATTTCAACAAATAAATAGAGGACATCTTCTGTAATATGATGAAGATAATAAAAACATCTTCTATAATATTTAATTTACAATTATATGATTCCTAAAATAAAGAATAATGAAATTGATAAGTGCTAGAAAGTGTTAATTTCATGATTCATATTAAGCACTTTTGATTACTTGTTTTACAAGTTATCCAATGAAAAATCAAGAAATAATGAGAAAATACATTTTAATATTCCTTGTGTCTTACTTAACCCAATTGTGCAGGAAAAGAGCGATCAAGACATGAATCAATGAAAGAAAAACAAAAAGAGGAGCAACCTGCAAATTTTGGTCTACAACTGTCATGCCTCGCTAGGCACAACATTTCCTGCCTGACAAGAATTACAGGTCCTCTGACCTGTTTGACCAAAATCTGTCGCTATGGCGACAACATCCTGCCTGGCAAGATGCCGCCCGAGCAACAAAATGTTGCCATGGCGGGAATGAAGTTCTAGAACCCATGTTTTCCAAGATCATATGTCGTCATGGCAACAAATGTCTTGCCTTGCGAGAAAAGGCGGTTTGGGGTAAGTGATGATGACGTGACAGAAACCCACTGGTAAAGAAAGCTCATGTCGCCCTAGTGACAAAATCCTGCCTAGCGAGAAAGCACTTTTCAGCAGAAGTGTAAAAGCTCTTCTTCTCATTTCAAAAAGATAATTATCATATCATAGGTCATTTTAGGGAGGAAAAAACTGGGGAAAACACAGAGAGACCCTTAAGGAGCAAGGAGCACAAGGATTGAAGGGATTCACAAGATCATTGAGACATCATGGCTTGCTTCTATTCCATCTCTTCTTTTCTCCTTGTAAGGTTACCATGACAATGAGTAGCTAGACTCTTTTTGTTGGGATTAAATGTAATCAACTCTACTAGTATGTATTCCCTTTGATTATGATGTTGTTTGATTTTAATTATCTCATGATGTTGAGGTTATTCTTGTTTTCCATGATTTTAATCTTATGGATTTGTTTTGTATTGAAAAATACCTTTTGAATCTAGGTTAGAATAATCTTCTATCAAAGCTTTTATTCTAGACATGGAATTTAGGTTTTGATAATCACTTTGAATATTGGAACCCAAAGCTTTTGTATCATTTAATAGTTTGGGAAATCAGCTATACAACGATACAATCGATTATAGGATCGTTTAACAGTTTGGGAAATCGACGATTGAACGACCCAATAGAAATCACGACATCATTTAGACACGAATGATGTTGCCGAGCAATATGTGATAATATCGATTGATAATTTGAATCTGCGACACTAATCCGAGAATATGTATAAGTAGGTTGATGAAGTTTAATCTCAGCATAATCATTTCCCTGTTAACTCTCATATTGTTTACAATTTCATAGTTTTCTAGTTTATGAAACAAAACTTATTACCACTCCATTATTCAGAGCGATATAGATTGTTGAACGACTTAGAATATCGCACCGATCCCTGTGGAGACGATACACAAAAATACTTACTTTTGATACTACATCATAAATATTGTAGAAGAATTAATGGTTGGACAATTGGTTTAGTGCTCGTCTTGCCTCGATTTTGAATATTTCTTCGGCTTCTTCTTTTACGACGAAGCTTTCTTCGGTTATTGTTGATGGTCGTTGGCGACTTCCTTATGTTATTTTATCTAATCCTTTGGTGGCAGCTACTATATCTAATATCACTCTTCCCCGGACGCCGCTTCTTGACAAAAGGTTTGGCTTCACTCCTTGGATGGCGCTCTCACGGCCAAACAAGCCTACCTTATTTTGTATCGCACTACCCCTTCTCTTGAATGGGCATCTCTTATATGGAGGCCGAGCATCCCTCCCTCTCACTCCTTTGTTTACTGGAGTCTCATTCATCGCAAGCTTCCGACAGATGAGCACCTTCATGCTCGAAGTTGTACTCTTGTGCGGTGTTGGCTTTTAAAAATTCTTCCTTGATTCCTTTTCATCTTCGCAACAGATGGCACAATTGCTTCCAGCTTGGTATTATTGTTATTTTCTCCCATATTTATCGCGAAGGCAATTTTTGCGTGGACTTGTTAGCTTCCATTGGCCATAGTTTGGTTGGCTCGAATTGGTTTGATACTCTTCCATTGTCGCTGTCATTAGACTTCTTTAGGGAACGACACGACCTTCATAATTTTCGATTTCCCTAGGTTGTTTGTTTTCTTTTTCTTTCTTGCTATTTTTGTTGCTGAGGGTTTTGGCCTAGTCTCCCCTCGTGTATATATCTTTTTCCCTTTTTTAATAATATATATGGAGTAGGCCGTAGAGAATGGGAGTTCCGGTTGGGTGCCAACCTAGTTGGGATGTTTCCGACCTCCTTGATGCCTAACCTATTTCTTGCCTTATCAAAAAAATAAAAATGAAGATACTGATCAAAATAGAACCCTAGAACCCTAATCTTAAGGTGTTTAGTTATTCATAGTAACTAAATACATAATCAAAGAAAAACAAAACATACCCCTAGAAGGCTAGAACAAATTGTAGGACCTTGAAACTTCGCTTTAATGCTTCGGTAGCTTGCCTTCATCTTGAACCGCTAAGTTTCTGAGGGAATATTTATCGGTGCACAGAGCCCTTTTAGCTAGGAATTTTTTCCACTTGGTTTGCATTGGGTTACTTTGCATTTTCCTCTAACATGCAGTCGAAAAACAACAAAAGCTGTTTTTTTTTTCTTGCTCAACACACGCATGCATTTTTTTCTGAGCTATTTGGGGTTTACTATGGTTTGATGTTGGTAATCAACAACTCTATGTAGCATGTTATTTGTGAGACGGAATCTATAGAAGTCCTCCATCTTCTTCAACATCCGGTGCACTCACATATGCATGTATACATTTCTTTCTTGGTGTGATTTTTCGTTTAAAGGAACATATTCCTAACATTTCTTTACATCATGTTCTTAGAGAGGGCAACTGTTGCACATATTTTTTTGGACAATCTCGGACGCACTTCAATGTTAGGTGTGACCTTTCGACAGACTCTTCTATCAAAGTTGGAGACAGTGTTGAGGCTTGATGTCCCAGGTTGAACACCGTTTGTAGGTTTTTTTTTTCCTTTTCTTTCATTTGTCATTCTACCAAAAAAAATACAATAAATAAAAAATTATGAGTGAATAATTTAATTAACATTTCATCGATATTTTAAAATAAAAATAATACGAGAAAGACAAATATACTAAACTTGGCAATTAACATGAAAAAAGGGAGCATGATAATAGATAGCCACTTCATGCATGCTTGTAGATGAAGTCTCATCTTTTCCACCTTTAATCAACAAACCTAGAAAAGCCTCTAGAGTGAATCAACAATATAATGAGAGAAAGAGAAACATGAAGGTTTTCTTTTTGTGGTCCATATAAAACTATACATGGAAAGCTAACCTCGGTAATGATATGATTCAAATTTTAGGATCCAACGTTCACAAACAAATCAAAAATTGGACCGTTTTGTTCTTCTTTTTTACAAATCCAGTCTTTAAACTATCACTTTTGAGTTGATATAAATAGTTTTGAGATTAAATTGACAAGAAAATAGTTTAGATTAAATTGACTGGTTTTGAAGCAATTTGGCTCATCATATACATCGATTGTCTTTTACACAAGAGCACTCGAATTGTTCAATCGTGTCTTTTCAACCTACAATAGTTATTGTGCATATCCCTTTGCCATCTTGTTTTTTTTTTTTAATGATAAATGTTAGTTATTGTATTTTTTTTTATGAAAATATTTTGTTAGTAGCGATGAGAGATGAAATGATACTGTTTTTTTAGAGCAGTTG
>Ga0228710_1005509_pt1 | contig 19632 bp, 7 predicted proteins | sample MedpolnodulmetaG_FD_177995 | JGI IMG/M metagenome (GOLD analysis project Ga0228710, IMG submission 177995) | Root nodule microbial communities from Medicago polymorpha collected in Santa Monica, California, United States - pink nodules | ecosystem: Host-associated > Plants > Roots > Nodule... | reverse complement strand
ACACCAAAAAAAAGGGAAAAAAAAAAAAAAAATTGTTTATGCTAGAAAAATAAATGTGTGATTAGTCCCTACACTTCGATCATTTTTTAGTATTGGTCCCTGCACTTTTTTTTTGTTTGGTTTAAGTCCTTGCACTTTGTAAAAAAATTGTTATTGGTTCCTCCGTTAGTTGACTGTTAAAAAAAAATCCCAAAACTAACGGAGTGCCACGTGGTCCAATTATTTTGTGCACGTGACAAAATTTAAAAATTTAAAAATTTCGAATAAAATAATTGTTTTTAATTAGTATTATTATTATTAATTCTTTTATTTGAAGAACACACCAAGTTCGTTTGCAGAATCTGCATAGAAACTAAAAGAAAGAAGGACGTTTTCTACATCAGCGGTTGCTCTCATTCATATTGCTCTGATTGCATACCAAATTACAACGATTCCAAGCTTCAAGATAACATCATCAACGTTCGGTGTTTTATTATTTATTTTTTTGAGGAAACGGTGTTCTATTATTTGTGCAGAGCTTTTTGAACGATGGTGTAAGCGTTGTGCGAGGCTTTGTTTGTTTCGGAGAAATTCTATTGTCCCTTTACAGATTGTTCTGCTCTTTTGATACGGAAATGTGGCAATTACAAATTCAGAATGTTGTCATAGTAATACGATGTTTTGTGCACACTAAGATTCCATGGCATGAATGGATTGAATGCTCTGAGTAAATATTAATATTATTACTAATTAAAAACAATTATTTTATTTTAAAATTTTGTCTTGTAGTGTGCCACGTGACACAAAATAATTGGGCCACGTGGCATTCCGTTAGTTTTGGGAGTTTTTTTTTAACAGTTAATTAACAGAGGGACCAATAACAATTTTTTTACAAAGTGCAGGGACCTAAACCAAAAAAAATAAAATGCAGGGACCAATTCCAAAAAATGGTCAAAGTGTAAGGACTAATCACACATTTAAACCCTTCTTCAAAACAAGTGGCCTGACTTATCCCAAGAACATGTTGAGATCCTCTTCAATACCAAATTTGAACTATTTTCAGAGGTGATAGACAAAATATAACTTAATTTGATTATATTGGATACTCTTTTCAGCAAACAATCGTCTTGGTCGTTAAATATGCGAGACATTGTCAATGTAGTCTTAGAATGTTAGGTAATCAATTTAGTCCTCAAATATGTTTTTGCTGTCAATTTAGTACATAAATATGTTTTTTCGGTAGTCAAATTTAGTCCTCAAATATGTTATTCGTTGGTCAACTTAGTACATAAAATACTAACATAAGAGGCATTTCGGATATGTTTGCAATTTTGATACATTTAGAATTACAGTGACATTACCTCGCATTTAGGGACTGAAATGGCTGGTTGCTAATACTCTTTCATTATAACTATTAACTACTGACTAGCAATAATGGAAGACTGTAAACTGTTGTGGAGAAATTTCCATTTCAAGTTGCTCCTATTGCATTCTTTAGTACTCAGTCTTTTGTGAGCTTCTCATCAGAAGAAAACAATGGTATCGTAAAACTTGTCATTACAATTATTTTGAAGAAACAACAGTGCTTCAAAATTTGGAAACTGTTCTCAATTTTATCAAAAAAACAATCAAAATTCTAAGGTTTTTTAGTTGCAGGATTTGTTCTATTGCGGTGATCAGAAGGGAGTAGTAACACAAATCCAAAGGATAAATGTAATACAGAGACTTATAAGTAATATCCTATGATAGGATGAGGAAATTGTAACATAGTCCAAATGGCAACAAAACAACTTGTAAAATTCCTTTTGAAACTCATGAGTGGACTAACCATGGAGGCATGGACATTTCACAAATGCACAATATCCTCCTTCCCTTTTCTCTCTTCTTGTGCTCACATTATAATATTAATTTGTAATGTAAAGTTGTGGAATCTAGTGTACACCATTCGATCACTATTATAAGTTAAAATCGGTATTTTAAATTTATTCATTAACCGATGTATGTAATCAATTATAAAGATCATATACATTATTAATTAAATTAATTTAAAATGTATATTTTTACTTATAAATGTGAGAAGGATATACATTTTCGTTATTTAAGTAGAAAATGAATGGGTTGCTTTAAAATAAGGGTCAATGGCACAAGTTAGCAATAGCATTTCCATTAAAATAATGTGTCACATGACTTACAAAATAACCATTTATATATATCACCATTGAATATGCTCCTAAGGTTTCATGGTCGGCATGATTGTTAAAACAATGATAAATGCATATGATGTTCTAGATGGTGCACGCTTAATTCGTGGTCTCCAAGATATATTTTATTTATAAGAAAGTATTAAAATAAATATATATTTTTGAAGCATAAAATTAACTTTATTTGTGGCTGAATTAAATATATACATTGGTGGCACCACCAAATTTCCAACTCAAAAAATCTTTTTCATCTTCTTCCACAATTTACTCTCCTCCATTGCTTGCTTCTTAACCCAATTTTCTACTCCTTTTGTTTTTTTCTTTTCATTTTCTCTTCCTTTCAAGCTAGTTTTATTTTCATCACCATCTTAATTTGCATATTTGCAAAGGTATGCTTTTTATTTCATTTTTGTTATTAATTGGTTTGTGGTTTTTCTGTTGTGATGCATAATAAGAGTTTTTCTTCTTTATTTTGGGATCAAAATTTCAATTTTTCAAATGGGTATTGGGTTTTATTTCTCTAAAATGATTTGCATGCATTGGATTTTCATCTGAGGTGACAATTCTGTATTAATATTTTTTTAAGGGCTAAATCTGTATTAGCTGTTATTGAATTTTTGTTTCTGGATTTGAAAACTGGAATTAGCAATGAATAATTGTGAAATGAAAACATTATGCGTTGACAATCTTTCTTAATTCATTGGTTCCTTTCAAATTCTCAGCTAAATTTGTTGATAAATGACTAGTTATGTTATTCTGTTTGTGAAGTTGATCAATAAACAAAGAGATTTGATATGTGGATTCCTGTGATGAAATGTTTGTTATAAACTATTTTGTGATGTGGAATAATTTTTAGGACTTTTTGTACATAAAAATTGTCATTTTGTAAGAAATTAACCTTGTAAATCTGTTCTTACATTGCCCGAATATGTTTATATGATGTGATTTAAGTTTTTGGGGTGTTTGGATTTAGGACTTATTTTTCTTTTCTTAGCTATAAAATGTTTCTAGAAAATGCATAAGTGTGATTGCAATTGAAAATTGAAATGTTATAAGATGATCAATTATGTTTTTGAAGGAAGATGATCTATTATGTTATTCTCTTAATTTCTTTTTTTAATCTCAAATATATACCAAAATATAGACGTAGTCCTTCAAACATACCCTTAGAACCTTTTTTTGTTTGTTTTGGCATATATGATTAAATCATTTTGTTTTGTGATCCCTAGTCATTACTTAAATGTAGCATCATAAAAAAGTTCTAGGTTTATTGCTTATATTTGGTTGTTCCCACAGATATTGAAATTGCTTCTCTGATTCTCATTAAGGGGTTAATATATTCCACAATTTCCCTTTAAAAGGAAAATCAATCGAACATTGGTAATTTGTTTTTCGAAGTATAATTGCAATAAAAACTTATGTGAGTTGTAGCTCTTGTTCTCCGAGTACCTGGTCTTATTGTTTCTACGTCTACCTCTTGCTTGTCTGAAATAATTGTAGCTTTCTGACAATTGTGTAGTGTATAACAGGGTATTTTGCTGTAGGAGAAAATTCAATGGAATCTACATGCTTTGGTTCTAATGAGGAAGTCTCACTAAAGCAAAAATGGAAATCCACTACAGAAGATACAACAATCTCTAGTGGTGAAAATAACTGCTTTGATTGCAATATTTGCTTGGAATCAGCAAATGATCCTGTGGTTACACTCTGTGGTCACCTGTATTGCTGGCCATGCATATATAAGTGGCTTAATGTCCAAAGCTCTTCTGTTGAACCGGATATGCAACCGACATGCCCGGTTTGTAAAGCCGTGATCTCCCATACTTCATTAGTCCCACTTTACGGCCGAGGGAAATCTAATTCAGAAACCGAATCCAATAAACTACAGGTTGGTTTAAGTATACCTCATCGACCACCTCCTTATAACTTAAATGCTATGTTAATTTCAAATCGCCCATCAAATCTACGTCACGAGGAGCAACTTCATCCGAACTATTTCCAGTCACAATCGCGACCAATTCATTATCAGCACTACATCCCTCACCTTTATGGAGGTCATAATGCCAATGGATTACCTTATCTTGGTGGTGCTGCTATGACTAGTTTCTTCAATCCTGTGATGGGTTTGTTTGGGGAGATGGTGTCGACAAGGATGTTTGGTGTATCTGATGCAAATTTGTTTGCGTACCCTCATAACGGAAGTACCAGTCCTAGAATGAGAAGGCAGGAAATGCAGATTGACAAGTCTTTGAACAGAGTTTCAATCTTTCTTCTTTGTTGTTTCATTTTATGTCTTCTCTTGTTTTGAAGATGATGTATTTCAGACTGTATGTACAGCCACTTATCTTGTGTAGCCCTGAATATTGATGCCCTTATGGATCTACTACTATAGGTTGTCTGTTTATGTAGATAGTATGTTTTACTATATTTTCTGATAATTATAATATGTGTGTAACTAAATGAAAGTGCATGTTCCTGATTTGAAGAAGCAATTGACATTCAAGACATGGATATTTGCAAGTTTGGAGAGTGAATGGAATTCACTTTTTTTTTTACATCGAAGTGATATTTGGGGTGTTCTTTTCTAGCTTTACGTAACTTTTCCTTGCAAAATACAAAATTCTAGTTCCATTTCACGTCACAAGTTTCACTGGGGTTCGGTTTAGATAATAGACTTGCACACCCCTAGTTGTGACGTGAAAAGAATTGACGTTTCATCGCCAAACTTGAATATCAGTTCCATGGCAAACCCCGGTGTCTTATGACAACATGATGGGAAGCAATTTGTCATCCTATGCTTATTACTCTTAAGAGAAAAAACAAAATGTCGCAAGAGAAAACACAAGTTTCAACATAATTAATTTCTCTAAATATTTTGAAGATATGTTCTCATATTTCTCAATTATTTATAGTTAAGTTGTCAAAATTAAGAGTTTAGACAGACTCATTTGCCTATTTGAAATTAACTCCTATAAGTTTACCTCGTTTTTTTTTTTGTCAAGTAGTTTAGTGATTAGAAATTCACATCTTAAGGTGAATAAATTAAGTGTTCGGGTTTTAACTTCGACCACTACATATATAATGCAATATCCACCAACTTTTTTTTTATCAGGTCTTTTTTATTTATTTTTTAATCAAGGCAATACCCACCAACTGATCAAAGCTTACATGGACAATGAGCTTACCACATAATATAATAACTACATCAATAATTTAAAATATCAGTTCAATTATTAAGGAAAAAACTGTCATGAACAAAATAAATCTAAAAAGAAGAAATTGAATTGGAAATAAATCTAAAAAGAATAAACTTTGGAAGTGTAAACTGAATTTGAAGTGAAAACTGAATTCCTTGTGGGTTTATTTGAGTTACCAAGTTCACTGCGAGTTAAGTAAACTCAATTCAATTTCCACTTTACAACCGAGTTATTTTACAATTTTAACAATCTTGGTTACGAACATATTATTAAGAATTCATGATCTAAGATTACTTTAAATAGATTAATGTTTGATTCATAATTTTAAACACACAATATCTAAAATCTATGTACATCAAACACAATGCTCTTATAAATAGAAATCTCATAATCATTGTTCTATATAAAAAGTAAATTCACCGAGGGGAATGAGTAGCTTTGAACTTCTAATGCTAATACTTAAATAGAGTTAAAATAGACGGACTAAGATCTAACTGAAAATAAAATAAAAAAAATTAAACTTTCTTATTTAAAGACAAATCAGCAATGCCAGCAATAAGATCATCAAGTGATTCATCCTTCATGTCCTTCCGCAAAGAAGAATTCTTTGATAGAGCTTTTTTCAACTCTTTAACAAGTTCACCTTCCTCAGATGGAATGTCCAAATCCCAGACTTTGAAGATACTCTCAGATGCCTGCTCACTCTCATCAGTTGCATAACTCATATCCCAGACTTTGAAGATATTCTCAGATGCCTGATCCATCTCATAAGTTGCAGAATCAGGGTAATCAAATGTTTTGTTCGGTCTCAAGTCTTCATTATAAGTTGGTAAAAAAGGATTTCCTTGAAAAGTTGAAGAAGACAATGTGTTAGTGAATTCAGTGTCTGTGCTTGTTTCTGTAGCCAGGCTTATTAGGCTAACATTATAAGTCGAAGAATGACTTTGTAAGTGCTCTACATCAGAAGTAGAAGATGACTGATTGAGTTGGAAAGTAACATTTGTCTCCACACTACAAGGAATACTTTGATTGCCATCTCCACCATCAACTTTAGAAGATTGAGATTCAGAACTGATAATTTCTAACAAAGCATTCCTCATAGGCATCCAATCACTTTCCGAAATATCAAAATCGTTATTTAAGCATGAATCAACCCATGCAAGATCTTCAGAAGAAAAAATCTCATTCTGCTGAGAAACTGTGGAATTAGGTGTGACACAAGAAGCTAAAACTGCATTATTTGATTGTTCAACATCCATTGCTACAAGAACATAGAGATGCAAATCAGCAAAAAGAATTAACCATCAATTTGTGTGTATCAATTGAATATAATTTAATAACTTGTTTAATGATTATGGCAATCTCAACCAAAACGGCACTTAAAAATATTTGCATGGACAGTCACAACACAACACAAGAGATGTCATCCCAATGACAAGAAAAATATGGTAAAATTGATATTCATATCATACATGTGATGCAAGCATTAATGCAATATGGCTAGGGCCTAGGAAATCCATAGAGCAAACCCCACACCCTTATCAGTGATGCATAAAAGGTTTATGAGAGAAGAAGCAAGGGAAAATGAAATGAAGCTAATTGAGTTCGTCAAGATAGTTACAAATTAAAACTGATTGTAGATTAGGTGTAAAAGGAGAGATGACTAAAGGGGAGACTATTGCAAAATATGGGATTTAATAGGTTGGGAGGATTCAGGCCCCTCAAACAATTATTCTTTTTCTATATTATTCATTCACTCCCCTTTAAACGAATTGCTATTACATAGCAATATAAGTGCTGGTTCAGATATAAAAAGAAGTGTTTTTTGGCATAAAACTATAATATGCTAGTTATTCAATAAACCTAGTTTCGTCCCACCTCTAAGTTCCTCGTTAAGCTTTCTACCCTCTACTTGATAGCCTATGATACCTTCACAACTAAATAAGTATACTAACTAACTAATTAAGAGGCTTACCTAACAATATTCCCCCCTAAACATTCCCCTTGTTCACAAGATGAACGCTTTGTGATGGCTAGCAAAGAGTGGCAGTGCTGTCTAATAGCAGCGCATAGAATTTTTTTAACAAACAGCTATCATGCGACCCCTGATTAACATCACTAATAGAAGGGTAAGAATGCCCTCTATTGTTCAATTAACCTTCTAGGCCCACTTCAAAGACCAACATGGAGGATAAACCGAAATCCATGAGGACATTACAGACACTGGCTAAATCAATTGTGTTGGCAAGGACAATGGCAGCATGTCCTATTTGGCCAATGCGCGCGATGAACCCTTAATCTTACAAAACAATAGAAGTTCATTCAATTACATCGCAGCCACATTTATCCCCACATCAGCTATAATTTTATGTAATTTTTTTTCCCACAATTTCAAGATCAAAACACAATCACGCATAACCGTCACCGCAATTTTAAACATTGATTACCACTGAAAAATACAATTCGTAGCAGAGTATTTCCTTCAATAAAAAAATTTAACAATAAAAAACAAAAACAAAACTTGGGGTTAATGTAATTACATTCAGTTCAATCATCTAATAAAGGGGATAAGTGCATAAAAAATAACCACTAACTAGGGTTTTATAACAACTAATATGATTATGAATCTATAAACAATATATGTTTCGAAAAATGAATGAATACAATCAAAATCAAACATTATTTTACACCAGTAACATGAACAGAACAACGAATTAAGGCATAGATATATAAAACTCCGATTGAAAAATTGAAGGAGAAAACGAGAGAAAGGGAACCAGATGCAAACCTGGATTACACCAACGTTGCGACTAAGAGGAAACAACAATTAACGGGTCGAAATTTATGCAGATACGTTGTGAATTTTAGGAAGGGGAAGATACGTTTCTTTTTTGAAGTGAAAAAGAGATTCGTGATCGAAATTGTTTATAATGAGGTGGGTCGGTGGCTTTTAGATGGTGGTGTGGATAGAAAATATAATGAATGGCCTTTTTCGTCCTTCAATTTGTATTGATTGTCCTTAAATTTTTTAAACGTCAATCAATTTCGTCTCTTCGTCAAGTCTCACTGTCAATAATGATAACGTATGATGTTAGTGGTGACGTGAAATGGCAACTCAGGCCACGTATTTAGGACGAAATTGATCGAAAATTATTAATTGTTTTTGGACTTTTCTTTTAAATAAAAGTCATTACAAATTGTTTTTTTGTTGAAGAAAATCATAACAAATTGTTACATTGTCATATCGATCTCTCAATTATTCACTAAAAGTCAAGATTGACCTTGAATTATATTACTCCATATCAAATTAATCACTGAATTATTTAACTTAACTATCAAATCCATACCGTCAAATAAATGTTAAAAACTAAAAGAATATGTTGATCTGTAATTTATTACATTTTCATAATTGAATTGAAGTTTCATCCATATTTAAACGTAATCCATATTTAACGTAGATTCGATGGTCTTCATGAAAAAGTTTCGAAAACTACTTCAAATTCTTGGTTTTCTATATGCTAATTTAAGCGTAATGTTGTATAAACCCTATATGTGTAGTAGAAAATTCTCCAAAGAAATAAAACCACCACCCTTGAGAAACACGTACCAATAAGAATCATTAACACAATTAATTAAGATGAACACAAGGTAAAGTACGGTATCTGTCTAAAATTTGTTCATGGATCATTCCAGCCTTTACCAGCCCATTTCTTTCCAGTGCTCTGATATCAAGCCACATAGTTCTTCTTCAGGAAATGCAACCTTCAATAGAAACTTAAGAGCCTACTATAATATGTACATTAAAGTCTCTAGACATAAACTAAAAGCTAGTTTAGTAACATTCTAAACATAGCAAGACATAGCAAGTTGTATCTTGTATGTAGAAGCTAAGATGAGTCATTGAAGGACCCTGTAATAAAAATTCACACTTTAGAAAGACATAGCAAGTTTTATCTTGTATATAGAATGGATCAAAAAGAAAAGTTCTGAGTCTAGAATTTATCAAAATAAAATTAATTTTCTGATGTCCAATTTGCAAGAAAGTCACTATCCACTTCATAAGAAAATCTCATTGTAAAAATAACAAATGTAGTTTGATCTACAATACTACGGTCAAGAAAAATTTATCAAGATCATGCTCCATAACATGATCATAATTAAAAGAGCAAAGCCATATTTGATACACCTATTAAGCTATGTTAATTTTGAAAAGGTATACTCAACAGGCACCAAGTCTTGATATGTAGCATGCTCAAATAATAGGTTTTATGAAGTTCACATTCAAAATAATGGCCTCATAAGTTCATAACAATAAAGGTTAAACTAAAAGTTTATATGTTTGACTACGTCCCTGTTTTATTTTTAAAAAAAAGTTGAGAAATACTGTTTTTTTTTAAAATCGTTCTAGCAAAGCATGACTTACAAATAAAAAATCAATCAAATCACTTCATGTCAAATACTTCAAAAATAAGTTATTTCTTGATTATAGTTAATGGAGGAAAACCATATTTGAACACCATAGAAAGCTCTTTCTTGATTCCCTACGGTTAAGAGAGAGAGAGTAAAATAAAAAGTCACGTACAACAATGATAAATGACAATAATCTACATTTGTTTAAAAAAATCATAATAATCTACATTTTTGAGCTAGGGAAATAAATAGCCTTGGTTATTGAAACAGAAGTCTTTTTTGAGGAGTTAGGATGCATTACTTGTGATTCACACTTTCTTTCATTTTCTCTGTCCTTTCAATTGGTTCTTCACAATTCTAATCGGATACATATTCCAACCTGAAGAAATATTTGAAATAATTAGGTTAGATGAAAATATGGCCAATAAAAGGGACAAAAAATCAAGAATTGTGTTTTTCATAGCTGACGTGCAGAATTGACACTAATAGAAACTCAATATTTGGTCATTTCATAAAGTAAAAATATTAAAGTAAATAATCAATATAAAAGTTAAGATGTAAAGAATGAAATATCCATTAGCTCAAACCACAACCATAGCCTAAAAATTCCATTAAGTCTAAACACAAACTCTAGGAAAGTAGATATGAAAATACAAACCAAATCAAAATGTTTAAAAATCGACAAAATTCAGAATAGACAAAATTAAGGCCAAGTAAAAACATAATATTGACTTACTGTCTTAAAGCGGTCATTGCACCTATAACCAAATCAATAGAAAAATCGAATATGTAACAAGAAAAAAAAAACAAAAGAAACTTTCACCAGGAAGGCAATAAAATCTCACAATACTCCAAATTTTCAATCAGAAAGAAAGACCTTTTCCCAAGTTCGTTTGACACTATACCATCATGTTACCCTAGGGATGGCAAAATGGGTTGGACCGTCGGATTGGCCAGTTTAACCCGCCATTTTTAGCGGGGTGATTTGAGATTTTGAACCCGCCACAAGTAGGGTGCCCGCTCCGCCTAACCCGCTAAAAAGCGGGGTTGTGACGGGGCGGGGCGGGTTGGCCCGTTGCGTTAATATATCAAAAAGAAACTGTCATTTTTACTTCTTTTTATTTACAAGTCACAATCAATTTTCAAATTTTCACCTCCATATAGTGGGGGAAAAAAATTCAATTAATTTTATCTCTTTTGTTTTAAGATTATAGCCTTATATTTGGAACAATTAGATAAATGATAACTCATGGAGTTTTTATTTTTAATGTCTTGTTGATTTATTATAGAACTTTAGAAGATGTAATTTATATGTTTGAATAATTATTTTCATATTTTTAGTGGAGCTATTAGATATATTTAGATTTTTTAAAAAATTAGCTTTAAATTGATATATTTTTACATTGTTTATGTGAAGATTTTAATTAATATTTTGTTTTAAAAAACATTGACAAGTCAACCAGCCAACCCGCCGGTCCGCTATAAAACAGGGCAGGGTGAAATTTCCAACCTTATTTCTCTAGTTGGCTCGCCCCTTTTTAGACGGGTTATTGACAGGGCGGGGCGGGACGGGACGGGACGGGTTGGCCCTTTTTGCCATCCCTTTGTTACCCCCTAACGACAATTTCTATGGGCTTTGCGAAACCTTGCTTGTGTCTCACGTTAGGCATATTTGGTGAAACGAAAATGGAAAGAAGAAATGGGAAACATAAGTTTTGGAAATGGCAAGGGGCAACAGCGGAAGGTAGAAGGAATAAAGGAGAAGAATAGATGGAGAAAACGGTGATCGAACGGCAGACATTGCGGTGTATCATATCTGCTTCTTCTCCTTCATCAGAAGTGTGTGAGAGAGAGAGACATGGGAACAAAGTGGTGTACTGAGAGATAAATAATGGATTTTGGAGATTCAAATTTGAAATTAGAAGATTGAAGAGCAAATGTTTGGGAAGATGGAAATTCTCGATGAGATGAAAACTTTACATTTTCTAGTGGCTTGACATTGAAAACACGCTATCTCTTTGCCATTCCAATATCACACACATGGATATCTACAATCAGTCAATCCATTAAAATTCTGATTAAAATTGAATTAGTTATAAATAACAAAAGAAAAATGCTATATCTCCGGACAAAAACATCCTGAGAGTATCACGATTGTCGTGTCACCTTCAAATTGCCTATTTTATTTCAATTTGTTAAATACCTTTCCTTAATTATATCCCATTAGCTCCTTGATTTCCGGCCAGGAACAAGTTTAATTCGTTGAAATCTTTTCTTGATCCATTCTTGATAAAATCTCTCTAAATAAATAACACTGCTTAGGGTTTTGCTAACCAGTACCCTAAGGGCAATGATTAAAGAATCCATTAGTAGAAATTTCGTCTTGGAAAAGTAAGTTGTTACAATTGACCAAGTAATAATTACACTACTTTTTATTAAAAACTTACTTATTTTGGTTCCTTAACCAATGCCCTTAGTGCACTGATTAACATTTTCCAATAAATAATTATATATAGAATCTTTTAAAATAGTAAAGACTCTCAATAGTTGACAAATGTCCAACTTGTCTAAATACTAAGTTTGCTTTATTATTATGGTTGTACTCCCTCCGTCCATCAATAGATGACATATACATTATTGACTTAACATACTTTGACCATATTTTTCTACTAATTCACAAGGATAAATAATATCATGTAAGATTTTGTTGGATTCGTCTTGATGAATATTTTTAAAATATTAAATTTTCATAATTTTTTAGTAGAGAATTAAAGATATAAAAGATAAAACATATACATTGGTACGTGTGTCGGAGTCAACTAGGTCATCTAATATGGGACGGAGGGAGTATTTGGTAACGACGAGAAGCTAGTTTATAGCTTGTTGAATTAGCTTATAAGCTTGTTGGATCAAACATGACGTGTTTGGTAACAATCTATCTTCATGAGCTTACAACTTTTTATGAAAAACTATTTCAAGTAACTTTTTATATTTTCTTCCTATTTTAACCTCATTAATTTAATTTTTTAATAAAAAATACTACTCACATTTACATGTAACTATCCACTTTTATTCAAAAAATAAATAAATATAACCACCCACTTCTTATATTTTGCCTCAACCATAATGTTGCAAGTTAGTACACTTGTGCCACAGCTCATGTTCTAGTTTTTCTATATTTTCTTTGTTTCTTTTATTATTACCTTCCTCTTAATTCATATAATATACTTATAATTCTAAATAAAATATACAATAAATAGTGAAGCAAATGTTTAGTAAAAAAATGTTAATTGAATTCGTAAAACACATTTATCATTTTGGAGATGAATGTAATTTGAAATAATTTGAATATTTAAAAAGAAATAAATTAAGTAAAAGAAATTATGTATATAATTTTAAAAAAAAAATATAATCATGTCTTTTTATGTCAGTTTATATTTATCAGCAACTTCAACAACTAATTTTACCAAACACATTATTTTTAATAAATGAGTTTTTCAGCTATAAGTTATCAGTTATCAGTCATCAGCTATAAGTTAGCTTTTCAACTATCAACTATCAGCTAGTTTATAGCTTATTTTTACCAAACAGAGTCAAAGAGAATTTGAAGTGGTTTTCAACACTCTAGCATTAAGGCTTTTGAGGCTACTTTGAACATGGATGAAACTTCATTTCAAACATGAAAATGAAATAAATTACACTTCAACACATTCTTTCATTTTTTAGCATTTATATAACAGTGTCAAGGATCGATTTGATAGTTAAGATGAGTAGTGGGTCCAATACAATTTCTACTTTCTTTTATTATATGTGTGTGTTAACGAAATACTTAAATAATAAAATAAAACGTCCCCGTGAGCATAACTCAGTTGGCAGGGACATCGCCGGAGTTCAAACACACACTACACTACTTGACAAAAAAAAAAAAATCTGCTTGTATTTCACCCCTCGGCAGTGGATAGAGTACTTTCTTTTGGAAATTAAATGTTATTTTGATGATAAAAAAAATAAAACTTGTTACAAAGATCAAGAAAGCTAGAGCTAAAAATTATTTATTTAAAAATTAACTTTCAATTAAATAATTTAAAGATCAACAATTACTTACGACCTACAAAATTATATATACTTCAGTTATTTTCTCGAATTTCTCTAGTTCCAGATGATCAAAATGTGAATAATTTTCATTTCTTCAGAGAACAGATACTCAGACAGATTGGGTGCATGTGCTTATTTATCTTGTTGTCTGAAAGTTGTGTCATCCAACCGTACTTTTCTTCCGTACTTCACAGAAAGTGTTGAGAAACGCGTTTTTAAGAAAATATAAAAAATTTATTCATCAAAGTCGTTAATTAACAGATCCAAATTTTATTTTAAAAAATCACCGACAACCGCGTATTCAATCTATAAAACCAAGCACTCTCTCCATACTTCATAGTACATTACAAGTACTTGCTTGTGTTTTAGAAAAGCAAAAAGAAAACAAATTAAAGTTTGTTTGTTTGTTCGTTGAGGAAAAAAAAATGGGACCTCTTATGATTTCTTCCTATAATTTTATTTGGTATCTTTTATTATTGGTTTTATGTGCAGTTAGAATCCATGTTGAAGCTAACGGTTGGCTTAACGCTCATGCAACGTTCTATGGGGCCAATCAAAGTCCAACCAGCCTTGGTATGACATATTTAAGTATTAGAGATCTCAAAATACATATCAACTTTTTATTTTTTTATCTATAATTTTTATTGGCGTTTCAAATTTTTCTTAGTGCATTAATTAATTATGGTTTGGATATTAACTAGTTTACATATATATAATAAGTTTATAGTATTAAATTTATCAAGAAGGTATAAATGCGAGACTTTGAAAATTATGATGTAAAGTATAATTGTACCTTATATTTGTGTATAAATTATTTGAAATTTGTATATGTTTTGTGGATCATTTTAATATTTATTAAATCGTTCTTTAGTGAAAACAAATTGACAAAGCTCGTTAGTAAAAATTGTTAAAACAACTTTATGTCATTATATGTAATAAGTATATAACATGTCTTGCTCAAAAAAAAGTTTATAACATGTCAAGCATAATATATATGTAATTACCCCTTTTTATTGAGAAGTATTGTTTGTATAACCATTTTTTTACAACAACTTTTTCTCATATTCACATTATGTTTTTATTTTTTCTCTCTTTGTAAATTTATGGTTGTCTCATAGGTTGTCATAGAAATGATTGTTCAAATAACACAACTCTTTATGTAAGCTTGCATCATCATCATGTGGAAAAGAAACATAATAATAATAATAATAATAATAATAATAATAATAGTAATAAAATTCAACATGGAGAAAATCTTTATTATATTTAAAATTAAATAATTAACTTTGGATACACTCACATGCATAGATCATACTTGTAAGTTTTACATGGATCCAATATATAGACCACCTCTCTAAATCTTTACATAAATCTGAAATGATTTGTTGTGTTATGAACATGCATCAATATTGATATGTTTAATAAAAGAACTTAAAATTTTGATCTTTAACAAAAATATATAATATACTAAATGGTTTGAAATTTACTTAAACTTTGAACAGACGATATCTCTCTCACTGCGTGTGCATATATATGTGTGTGTGAGATAGCGAGAATTTTTAATCAAATAGCAAAATTTTTAAAATACTTCTGAAAAAGTTATTGAGTATTGCAACACTATCCAAATGTTACATCAGTCTAATTTGATATTTCCAATTAGTTATGATCAAAAGGAGTAAATCATGAATGTATAAGGAAAATGTTTAATGTAGTATACCTTGAAACAGAAAGAAATGAGAGAGTGATGTGATAATTATGTTATATTAACGATGTAATATAAAGATATGGATAAAAATAAAATGAGATGTTGAAATAAGCGTTGAGTAATATCAGTTGTTTAAATATCATGGTTGAATTTTGTAAAAAAATAATAATATCATAGTTGTTTAAATATCAACTTGAATATATGCTAATCAAACTGTTAGAATTAAAGGTTATATAATAAATCACATGATTCCTAAAAAAAATAAAAAAATCACATGAGTACCACTAAAAAAGATATGCCTTTATATTTTAATCTTAACTAACCATTTATAATTTGATTCCCTTTGTTTAATATTAAGAACCTTCTGATAATTTAATATAACATTAATCTTCTTTGTGATTATGACAATATTTTAGGAGGAGCTTGTGGTTATGACGATACTTTTCATGCTGGGTTTGGAGTGAACACAGCAGCAGTGAGCACTATGCTTTTCAGAGATGGTGAGGTTTGTGGTGCATGCTACCAAGTCATATGTGACAATAAAATCGACCCAAAATGGTGTCTTAGAAGTCGAAGTGTTACAGTAACTGCCACAAATTTTTGTCCTCCAAACAATCATGGAGGATGGTGTGATCCTCCACACCATCACTTTGATATGTCCATGCCTGCTTTCTTTCGCATTGCACGACAAGGAAATGAAGGCATTGTTCCTGTTCTTTATAGAAGGTAGAATAAAACATATTTGTCTTTGTCATCTCTCTTTAATAGGCAATGATGGTGCATTCTTTGTTACAAATTTTAAATTAAATAGTTACTTTAGACAAATGCATAGAACATCTTGAAAATTTTATACAAATCTAGATATTTTTATAGAGCTGTAAATTTTTACATAAATCTGTAATTATTTGATTGTATAGGATGCCAATATTGACATTGTTTAATAAAAAACTAACAGATGAAAAAGAAATCACTATTTTTTATAAGGTCATCTTAACTAGTGCTCTTGAGGCAAGGGCACTAGTTAAGAAAAATTTGCATTAAAAAGAACATTTTTCATACTTTCAAGAGTTTGACTATACATTTTTTAAGAAAGTTTTACCAAATTTGATTCATGGCTAATGTCCTAGAGACACTAGTTAACCTTTTTTTATATAAATAAAAAATCTGATGAGGTTACATGTTTTTATTGAAGACACAGTGAAAGGGGTGTGAATAGCATCTCATTTCAAACCCATATCTTAGATTCTTAATGACTAACAAATAATTAGCATTAAAATAAAGTGTGTATGTATAAAATAATCAAGAAACATCTCCCTTTATATGATGCATGATGAGGGAATTTCATAATTTTTTCAAATCTCTATATGAGCACTACACTTTTACTACTAGTTGGTTTTTTTACATATTCATGCTAATTTGTGCTCTTATAACATATGTTAAAGATTTCATAAATGATAAATATTTATTATAAAATATTAATTTTTAATTTTTAAAAGAATAAATTAGCATAGTTTTTTAGACAAAATTTCTACTTTTGTTTCTTAAGACGTGGGTAAACTTTTTCGTGAGTCCATATTATAATGTAGGCCTCACCATATTATATATACATGTACATGAACAGGGTAGCATGCAAAAGAAGAGGAGGAGTTAGGTTCACATTGAAGGGTCAATCAAATTTCAACATGGTGATGATAACAAACGTTGGTGGCAGCGGTGATGTGAAGGGAGTGTGGATAAGAGGTTCCAGAAGTGGAGCTTGGTTGCCATTGCACAGAAATTGGGGAGCTAATTGGCAAAGCAGTGCAGATCTAAGAAACCAAAGACTCTCATTCAAGATTACTTTGGTTGATGGTAAAACATTGGTGTTTCTCAATGTAGTGTCTTCCAATTGGAGATTTGGACAAACATTTTCATCCCATAATCAATTCTATTAGTTTCTCATATGAGCTGGAATGAACGCATATATCAAACATGTCCAACACCCTGCAATTTTTAAAGGCATGAGTGGAGGATATATATATTATAAAGTTAATTTCTTCTATTTTTTAAAATTTATATATTATTTTTTTAAAAGGATGTAATATGCATATTCAGAATCAAAGTATGTATCATTATTTATTATCATGTGCTCTGATCCAAGGGAATATTAAATGTTTGTAATTTCATTCATATATAGAATAAATAAATGATGATTTGGAGTGGGTTTTTTTTTAGATTACCCTATCTTGTTTAGGGAGTATTTACTCCTTCATGATATCAACCAATCAAAATGTAATATATATTGACAACATTAAATGTCAAATAAATGAGTCAATTTTTTTCTAAAAAAAAAAAATCAATTTTAATCATAAGGTAACTTTTAATACTTTTAATTTTTATTTAATTATAGACAAGATTACATTAGAGGTCCTTTATCTTATTTATTTGCAACACTTTGGTCCTTTATCTTTATTTTTTTCCGTTTAGATCTTTTATCTCTCATAAAAGCACATATACGTCCTTTTTCTAATTTTTTTATTAAAAAAATACATAATTTTATTTTTTTAAATATATTTTTATTAAAAATGAAAAATCTAGAAATATGATAAGGATGTTCATCTAACCTGTTTGGTGGAGCGGTGCAGTTTCCACGTCTTGGCAAAAGCAAGGCATAAAGTCACATTTGCAGAGAAGCTACAAACCACAGCAAAAAAGTGCTCTAAACGTGGAGAGAGAAATGGTCAAACGCTGAAGCAAACACCCTTATCATCTTCATTCAATCAAAAAAATTTCTACACAAATATATCTTCAAATATCATGAATTAATGTTACATTCACCTCAAATATTATTTTAAATACAAAAATTAAAACTGTATAGAAAAAGAGATTAAGTTTCATCACAAAAAAAAAAATTTAGTTATATAAATTGTCACACCATATATTATTATTTTCCAACTCAATATTCAAACCCGACATAAAAATAACCCCAAAATTGAGAGCAGCTTTGCACATCAATTTTGTTGTTTCCAGAACAATCTTAACTTTCGTAAAGCCTAACCATTCCGCCAGTGACTAAGCCTCACCATCCACCTTGCAACATTTGTGAAATTAAGGTTTTGAATTTTACGTTTAAAAAAAGATTTAAGGTGAATATAACATTAATTCACGATATTTGGAGATATATTTTAGTAGATTTTTTATTTATTTAAAGAAGATGATGAAGATTCAAAGGAAGAAGATGAAGATGATGAACATCTTCATCATATTTCTGGATTTTTTTATTTTTAATAAAAATATATTTTTAAAAATATAATTATGTAATTTTTAATAAAAAAAGGAGAAAAAAGATGTATACATGCTTTTAAGAGAGATAAAGGACCTAAACGGGAAAAAAATAAAAAGATAAAGGACCAAAGTGTTACAAATAAATAAGATAAAGGACCCCTTATGTAATCTTGTCTTAATTATATTTAGGTGTTCAATCTTAATTAATTTACACTATAGGACTGACATAGAACAATTAAAATTTCACATCAAATTTCTTTCATCTGAATGTCCTTAAATTTATCAGTCACATTCATATAATTTCTTCTTCCCATTTTGATTGTTCAATTTTGTTTTGAAGAAGTTAAACTAACCCCCTCAAAATGTGTTCAATTTTGCTTTGAGTGTTGGAACAAAATGTGTTTAACATACATTACCCTTAGAGTTTTGATGATAACAAGGTATTAAAAATTGTCAATTGGATATGCTAATATTTTTTCAAGTGTACATGACCATAGTCAAATTTTTGATATCATATGAGGTTCTGAAAGAACAAAAGAGAGCAAAGGAATCAACAAGATTAAAGCTTAAAGCATCTGAAGAAAAGTGCATCTGAAGTATAAGTGCTACTGAAGTGATGACGTCATCAGAAGCAAGTTCGTCAGAAGCATCTCATCAGAAGCAAGATCACAAGAAGCTGAAGTTCATCAGGAGATGAGAGACCTAAAGCTTCAAAGGTTGGGTAATGGATTTAATCTCGTCTAGAATTGCAGAAGACTAAAAGAGTGTAACAACGGCTTTT